>Ga0181533_1001899_pt1 | contig 25696 bp, 20 predicted proteins | sample PEATcosm2014_Bin_45_FD_119772 | JGI IMG/M metagenome (GOLD analysis project Ga0181533, IMG submission 119772) | Peatland microbial communities from MTU Mesocosm Facility, Houghton, MI, USA - PEATcosm2014_Bin11_60_metaG | ecosystem: Environmental > Terrestrial > Soil > Wetlands > Peat | place...
AACCCGCCACGGCGATGCTCCCATTTCCCCAGAACAACGGCCGCAAGCACCGAAACTCCCACTCCCCCCGCCGTTACCACGAGTGCAAGGAGGGGAAGACTGGGATATTTGTCCCACCAGAGCCGGAGGGAGGAAACTCCAACCGCAAACCCGCCGGCCGAGCCCAATCCCGCCGCGCATAACCACCGCACGTACGATCTGCTTGTGGATCTACTCTTTTCCGCAAGGTAGCCCAAGACAAGCCCCAAGAGTCCAAACGCCAGCAGATCAGTCAGAGGCGCTACGAGAAAGATGAGGGGACCCAAATTGGGCCTTGGCACGATGCTGTAACGAGGTCTTGAGTACAGCAGAACAGCTTCATAAATGCCCAGTACCGACCCTGCCAGTATTCCCCCGTACATAAAACCTGCACAGATCGACAGGCGTCGGAAAGGCAGCGGTTCTGCTGGCTCAACCGCGACTCTTCTCTGAGTGCTTTTCATAAGTGTTCGCTACCCCGGCAGCACAGCGATTCCTCGCATCGAAGCCCCTAGAATACACGTTCGCCTTCTGGGTTTTTCGATCGGGGATTCCCCTTCCCCACGGTAATAATGCGGAAATCGTGCCATCATGGGGGCTAGCGTGCCCTAGCCAAAATCAGCCCAAACAAGCAATCAAATGCCTTTCCTACCATTGTATCAATAGATGTACAACCCTAATCAAGCAAAAAAGTTGCGCTCTTTCCCCATCGGCAGTCCGTGCTAGCGGACAACGATTTGCAAAACGCTGTCGTTTGGGTCCGGGGCGGTGGGGGGCACCTGGATCATCAATTTATCGTTTTCCTGCTGGTACTTTAGTTTCTTCTTGTCACCCAGCACGGTGATCTGCCCGACTCGCCCCTGGAACCCCGGCACTTCCAAGCGGCTTTCCGGGGGCCAATCGAACACATGGACGTAGACAATCTTGCCTTTCGCGGTGGTTTTGCCAAACGCCAGGTTTTGCAGCGGACCATAGGTCGTTCCGTAGATGGAGTCCCCGTAGACCTTCATCCATTTTCCCATGGCCTCGAGCCGCTCCACGAATTCCGGCTGAATGGTTCCTTCCGGAGTCGGGCCCACGTCCAATAGCAAGTTTCCACCCTTGCTCGCCACGTTGACCAAGTCCTGGATCAACTCTTTTGCGGACTTGTACTGCGTATCATTTTTGTTGTAGGCCCAGGTGTCGTTGATCGTCATGCAGGTTTCCCAGAGTTGAAAGTCATCGGGGGCGGGCAGAGACGCTGGCGCGGGGGCTTGGGACTTTATGAGTTCGTGCAGATTTTTGGCGTTGCTCTTGGTGGGAATGCGGTCGGGAATGAATTGTTCGGGAGTGGCATAATCGGCGTCCAAGCCGATGCGATTGTTCACCAGCGTGCCGGGCTGAATGTGGCGGATGAGGTCGAAGAATCTCTGCCCGTTGTAGCTTTTGCCCCCGCCATCAAACCAGATGACGGCCACCGGACCGTATTCGGTGAGGAGTTCCCGCAGTTGGCCTTCCATGTAATCGAGAAATGTCCCCCACTCCGGCCGCGAGGGTTCGCCCCGCCAATTCACACTGGCAGGTTTGGTCGTGTCGCGATAGCCGGGATGGTGCATGTCCGGGCAGGAGTAATAAAAACCCAACGGCATATCGGCATTGTGAGCGGCTTTGGCGAGCATGGCCGTAATATCCTTGCCGTAGGGCGTGTTGGTGATTTTATAGTCCGTCAGGGCCGTGTCGAACATGCAAAACCCGTCATGGTGTTTGGTGGTAAAAACCATGTAGCGCATTCCGGCTTCCGTGGCCAAACTCACCCACGCCTTGGGATCAAATTGGACAGGATTAAATCGCTGGTAGAGCGACACGTACTCAGCCTCGGTGATGTTCCAATGGGGCTCAGGTCTCATGATGGGCCAGGAAGCCTCAACGCTGGCCAGGGAGTACGGACCCCAGTGGATGAACATCCCGAATTTGGCTTGCTTGAACCACGCGGTCCGCTGCGCTTCCGATTCTCCGCTCGCGGGCGGCGTGGCTGCCTGCTGAGCCTTGCTCACGGAAGGAATTCCGAACAGAAGAGTGCACGCTGTCAGGCTAAGAAGACAAACTAATCTCCTGACTCGGTTATTTGCCATACGCTCGCTCCTTGTGGCGCCCGGTCGCTTGTCGGCGCCCCCACGCCGCCTTGATCTCTCTCCCAAAAACCAGAATTTCTTGCGCGGCAGCACAGGGAGTATAAACGCAGTCAGGGCTCGAAGGAGCGAAGATTTTTCGAGCGAGGCTGAATGTTCGTGCGCGACGCGGGCGTACTGCGTCAACAACCTTTCATTTCACGGCCCCTAGCGCAACTGTCCAGTCTGATAGGAGAGGACTGCGGACTGAATCTGGAAATCGTACTTCGCGCTGGTGTCGGCAATCTGGGCCTGGGTCAGATTCAGTTGCGCTTGGGAGAGTTCGACGATCGAGCTGAGTCCAAGTTTGTAGCGGCCCTGCGCGAGGTCGAGCGCCAAGGTGGCCTCCTTCAGCAACTGGGCGGTCACGTCGAGCCGCTGATAGGCGGTACCGGCATCGAGCCAGGCGGTGCGCACATCACGCGAGATGCGGTCAGCAAGGTCGCGCATGCCCTGGTCCGCCGCTTGGGCGCGGAGGTTCGCTTCCTGGTGGCGGGCGGAAAAGAGGAACCCATTGAAGATCGGAATATTCACATTGATGCCCGCTGCGGCGTAGCGGTCGGTGAGCGGAGCCTGATAAGCCGGGGTAAGGCCCGCAGCGCCCGTCGCGTTGATGGTGGGCATCCACAGATCGCGCTCGGCGCGGGCATAACGCAACGCGGCCTCGTGACTGAAGCGCGCGCGCGAGAGGTCCGGCCGGTCTTGGAGCGCCTGCGCAATCAAGTCTGTGGGGTCAGCGGGAGGTACTGCGGGCATGGGCTCCTCGGTGAGATCGAAGGGTTGAGGATTGGCGAGTCCGAGGGCGTCGGCCAACTCCGCGTCGGCTGCCTTCTGGTCGTTTTGCGCCTGGACGAGCAGCAGTTGCGCCTGCGCCAAATTAACCTCGGCGAAACTAACGTCCAACATGGATTTCAGTTTGTTTTTCTCCAGCGTGGTGACCTGGTCAGTAAGAATCTGGCGCGCCCTCACGGTTTCTTCCGCGACCTTGAGCACCGCCTCAGCGCGCAGGACTCCGAAGTAAGCGCGATTGACGGCGAGCAGTACGTCCTGTTGGGTTTGCTGCGCGCTCGCGGAAACGGCCTTCGCTTCCATACGCGCCGAGGCCACTAGGTTGGACGTGCGCCCGAAGTCGGTTATGAGCTGCTGAACCTCCACACCGTTTGAATAGCGGTTCAGGATGAGCGGGTTATTTAGAGCGCCCGCGGCAATGCGGCTGTTGGACATTGCCTCCGCCCCCGTGAGACTTCCAGTGGCGGTGGGGTAATAGGCCGATTTCTCTTCGCGGGTGACTTGATTGGCCGCTTGCGCATTGAAAGTGGCAGCCTGCAACAAGGGATGGTTGCGCAACGCCATCGCCTCCGCGTCTTCCAAGGAGAGCTTGGGCGCCGGAGCTTGCGGCGGTGCAGCCAATAGTGGATAAAGGGCAAATGCCCGCAAAAGGGTGCAACTCCCCAACAGAATGCCGATGCGTCGAATGACAAAATGTCTCATTCCCCAACCTCCTTGGGTCCGCGGGCCGGGCTTGCCTTGCGTCGGCCATACACCAGCAGATACGCGGCGGGAACAATAAAAATGGTCAAGATGACCGAAGAGGTGAGCCCCCCGATAATGGCCCGCGCCATGGGCGTATATTGTTCGGCGCCCGTCCCCAATTTCATCGCCATGGGAAGCATGCCAATGATCGTGGCGAGCGAAGTCATCAGGATGGGCCGCAGGCGCACGCGGCACGCTTGAATCACGGCATCTTCGGGCGCGAGCCCTTGTGTCTCCAGGTTATGCGCGAAATCCACAATCAGGATGCTGTTGGAATCGGCGATGCCCACAAGCATCAGCACTCCCATGAGCGACATCACGTTCATGGTGCTGTGAGTGAGGGGCAGGATGATGAGTACCCCTATAAACCCCATGGGAATGGCCAGCATGATCAAGAAGGGATCGACGAAGGAACGAAACTGCGCCACCAGGATGAGATACAGCAGCATAAACGAGAGCATGAAGCCCAGCCCGAAACTTTTGAAGGAGGCTTCCATGCCGTTCACCATCCCGCGCAAATTGACCCGTACGTTGCCCGGAATATCAGATTTAGCGAGGATGCCGCGGATAGCGGTGGTGAGTTTCCCCAGATCCTCTCCGACCGGGGTCACATACACATCGGAAACCCGCTGAATTTGGTAATGGTCAACTTCGGTGGGTGTTTGAAGGCTGGTGAGTTTCACCACGCTGTCAAGCGTGGTGGGCTCTTTCAGGTTGGGCGCCCGCAGGGGAATGTTCTTCAGGTCCATGGAATTATGAATCGCCGGTGGGCCGTTCTCGAAGTATTGGACGGTCAGGAAGTAATCATTTCCCGTTTTCCGGTCCACCCAGTAATTGGGCGCAATCATTAAATTCGAATTCAGCGCCGTGATGACATTGTCGACCACGTCCTTCTGGCTGAGCCCCAGTTCCCCCGCATGCACCCGGTCTACATCCAACCGCAGCGCGGGATAATTCATGTCCTGCGGAATGTAGACCTGTCCGACGCCCGGCAACCCACGGATTTGCCGGGCCAAGTCCTCCGCCATCCCGTAGCTCTGCTTCAGATTCGAACTGCTCACCTGCACATCAATGGGCGCCGGCATCCCCATGTTCAAGATCGCGTCCACCATCGAACCGCCGGAGAAGAACGTGCGAATCTCCGGATCCTGCTTGCTCAACTCATCCTGCACCTGCCGCATGTAATCGAAACTGCTGCGCTTGTGGTCATCCTGCAATTGCACCTGCACGGTGGCCGTGTATTCCCCGGCGTTGGTGGTGTAGAGAGAGGAGAAATCCGGTACCACCCCAATGTTGGAAACCACCAGCTTGAAGTCCTTGGGATCAACCGTCTGCCGGATCAGGTTCTCCACCTTGGCCACGTACTGCTCGGTTACTTCAATGCGCGTGCCGGTGGGCGCCTTGAGGTTAATGGTGAATTGCCCGGCGTCGGTGCGTGGGAAGAAGGCCAGGCCCAGAAAGGGGTAGATGGCCAGGCTGGCCAGGAAAACCCCCGCCAAAAGCGCGACGGTCAGCCCCGGCCGTTTGAGCGCCCGCCGCACCCAGGATTCATAGAAATCCAGCAGCTTGTTGAAATGCCTGTTGAATCCCGCATTAAACCTGTCCAACCAGGAATGGCTAGTCGGCGTTTCCGGCTCAACTTCGTACTCGCCTTTATTCAGTTCGTGCCCTTGGGCGTGCGGCACCTGCTTCAAGAAACGCGAGCAGAACAGCGGAATCACCGTCATCGCCACCACAAAAGACGCGAGGAGCGAGAGGCAGAAGGCCAGGGCCAGCGCGGAGAAGAGGAATTTGCTCACGCCATAGAGAAACACCACGGGGAGAAAGTCCACGACGTCCACCAGGGTCGCGGCGAGGACGGCCAGATTCACTTCCGCCCCTCCCACTTCCGCGGCGATTTTGGGCAAGGCGCCCATCTCCAAATGGCGATAGATGTTTTCGAGCGAAATCACCGAATTGTCGATAACGCGGGAAAAGGCCAGCGCGAGGCCCCCAAGAATCATGGTGTTCACGGTGCTGCCCATCAAATTCAGCGCCACAAACGTGGCCAGAGCGGAAATCGGAATCGAAAGCAGCACGGCCGAGGTGGCGCGCAAGCTGCCGAGAAAGAGCAGAATCATGATGCTGGTGAGAAACAGTCCGAGCAGGCCCTCGTGCAGCACCGTGTGGATGGCTTCCTTGACGTAGACGGATTGGTCGAACACCAAGCTGGCGGTCATCTGCTTGGGAATGTCATACAAATGGCCGATCAAGGCACGCACCCCGTCCACCACCTCAATGGTATTGGTATCGCCCCCTTGCTTCATGATGGGGATGTAACTCGATCGCTGGCCGTCCACCCGCACCACGTTGTACTGAATCTGGTTGGCGTCTTCGGCCTTGCCCACGTCTCCCACCGTGACCCACGAGGTTCCCACCGTCTTAATGGGGATGTCGTTCAAATCCTTCACCTGATCCACCAGGCTATTGGAATAGACGTAGTAATCGGTGGGGCCCATCTTCACATCCCCGGCGGGCAGGATCAGATTCGATTGGTTCACCGCGTCCACCACGTCCATGGGAGTCATCTGCCGCGAAAAGAGCTTGTAGGGGTCCACGTACACCATGGCCTGCCGGTACTTGCCGCCAAAGGGCGGTGGAATCTCTGCCCCCTTCACCACCGCAATCTGGTTGCGAATGGCAAACTGGGCATAGTCGTGAAGTTGCGTTTCGGTGAGCCCCTCGCCTTTCACCGTCACCAGGCAAACCGGGAGGCTGGAGGCATCAAACTTCAGCACCACCGGCGGCAAGGTGCCGGGCGGCAAGCGCTTCAAGTCGGCAAGGGCGAGGTTCGAGAGTTCCGTCACATCCGCGTCGGCATTCGTCCCCGGCTGGAAATAGACCTTGATAATGCTGACTCCCAACATCGAACGCGACTCCATGTGGTCGATGCCGCTGGCCAGGGTGAAGAAGCGTTCCAGCGGGTTGGTGATGTCGATTTCGATATCCTGGGGAGGCATGCCGGAATAAAACGTGGCCACCACGACTTCCGGCAGATTGATTGGGGGGAACAGGTCCACCGGCATGCGCGCCACGCTGGTCACACCCAGGACCAGCAGCACCAGGCAGCAGACGATGATGAAGTACGGATTGCGAATTGAAAAACGCGGCATACGATTCCCCTCTCCCCGATTAATACCTGGTGGCTTGCGCAGAGAGCTTGTGACTTTTTTGATTTTTGGGCCATTTTCGCCTGTTTAAGTCTTTTGTTTTCAATCCCGACTTCGGCGCAAATTTAAAAAAGTCACAAGCTCAGAGCGCAGCTCTGCGATTGGCGTCCATCTCCTGCTCTAAAACGCAGAGCTGCGCTCTGCGCAATCCGGCTGCCTACTGCCTACTGCCCTTGTGCTCCATGGTATTGCAGCATCTTGACGGGTTGCGCACGCACTTCTTCGCCCGCCTTTAGGCCGCTGCGGTCGCTGACGATCACCGATTCGCCTTCCGCGAGGCCCGAGACAACTTCCGCGTCGGTAGAGGTTTCCAGGCCTATCGTTACCAAACGAAGCTCGACCTTGTTGGCGCCGCCCACGACATAAACCGTGGTTTGGTCGCCCTCACGGTTCACTGCCTCCAAAGGCACTGCCAGGACGTTATCTTTCGCCTCCAAGGTCAGCGTGGTCTCCGCATACATTCCCGGCATCAAAAGCCGGCCGGGGTTGGGAACGTCGACTTCGGTGTGCATGGTGCGCGTGCCCTCCTGCACGTCCAAGGAAGAGCGTGCCACTTTGCCAGGAAAAGACCGGTTTAGAGCCGACACGCGCACCTCGACCGGATCGCCGACGCGGATGTAGCGCACCGAGGACTCGGGAACCGGGATGACCAAACGATACAGATCGTCCTGGGATAATTTGACGAGGGGCATAGCTTGCGTGCTGGAGCTCGTGCCTGCTTGCATAAGCGTTCCCAGGTTGGCGGTGCGCTGGGTCACCACGCCGGCGAACGGCGCCGTGATGCGCGCGTAGGCGAACAGCGCCTGGTCGTGAATAAGTCTGGCCTTGCTCACTAGGAGCTGGCTCTGAGCTGCCTCGAGCCCTGACTCACCCGCATCCACCTGCGACGCTGCCGCCAGGTCTTTGCCCTGCGCGTCATCAACTTCCTGCTGCGCCACCAAGCCGGGCTGGCTTTCGAAGACACTATTCAAGCGGGTATATTCGAGGTGGAGAACTTTGTACTGCGCCTGATAACGTTTCAGTTGGTGCTCGGCGCGGGAAACTTCGTCCTCAGCATTCTTGATGGCAGCCTGATCCTCTTGCATCTGCGCCTCGAGCTCCGGAATTTCCAGCGTCGCCATCAATTGCCCCGCCTGCACGCGGCTCCCATAGTCGACGTACAACTTTTTGACAAAACCCGACTCTTTCGCGTAGACGTCGATTTCCTGGAAGGGAACGATCTCCGAGGACAGCGTGATTTGCCGCTGGAGAGATTTCCGGATCACTGGCGTCACCCCAACCGTTATGGCCGCCGGGGCATCGCTCTTGGTTCGAACCTTGCCGCAGGAAGAAAGCAGGAGGAGCGAGATGACCAGCAGGCTGAATGCCGCCCAGCGCTCCTGTTTGGGTCTACGTTTGTTCATCGTTTCCACTGTTTTGCTCCATCACGAAGGGAATCCGGGTTAAAGTCGAATAAATCCTTGAGCCCCCGACTGAGTTCCTCATGGGTGGTTCCGGGCTTCCGGGACAAATCAATGAGATGCTGTTTCTTTTCCTGAATCACGTTGGCCACCGCAGGCAGCTTCAGCGCCAATTCTGGCGGAACGGTCAGGACGCCATGCCGGTCCCCGTGGATTAAATCGCCGGGTCGAATCGTGAGTCCACCCACTTCCACCGGTCCGCCATATTCAACCACGTGGATATAAGCTCGCGAGATGGCGAGACGTCCCGCGAAAACCTGAAAGCCGCTGGGTTCGATTCCGTGCAGCTCTCGCGCCGCTCCGTTGGTTATCGCCCCCACGCAGCCCAAGGCCATCAAGATGTTGACGTGAACCTTCCCGAAGAAGGCTCCGGTGCCGGGTGGGTTATCAATGTCTTGCATCACCACCACGCGCGGAGCCGGAATGCTGCCGATGTGCTTCCACCAGTCGGTGCGTTCCTCGTAACGGCTGCCCACGATTGGAGGATCGGCCGAACGAACTTTACAAGTGGCCGCGTAGCCCACCAGGGGAGGGAAATTTTTGAAAAGACAGCGAAAGCCAGCGGTTGCAAACCCTTCATTGCGCAAACGGATGCCGAAGCTTTCGACGGCGTCGGCAATAAGACACGTCTCGAAGGCTTTGAGTAGCTGGATCTGCTCGGTGGTCAATGGACTTTGCAAGGTTTCACCTCAAAGGATGTTTTCATACGCCAATTAACTCCCCTAACAGCTCGGGACCATGAAATGTAGGGGCGGTTCGCGAACCGCCCCTACACCTTATCGGGGGTCGCGTGCCGGCAACGAGCCGAACCCGACGAGCGCGAGAATTGAAAAAGGGGCGGAGTTAGACGAGGCTAGGTGGAGCTCGGAAGTGGCGGATTTGAACGACTATGGAACTAACGGGAGGAAGGGTTTCTTCGTGCGGCAGATAGATCGATGGGGGTAGGGGTGGTGACTCTTCTGGAGCAACTTGAGGCGTTTGGGCCTCAGAGCTTACGCGCAGCTTGCCGGCTTCCTGACCCTCCGACTTGGCCATGTGACCGGCCTTCCAGATGTGCCACGGCCCGCTGCACACCTGGAGGCAGGGCTTTCGCGTGGCCGTCGAAAGAACAACCACGCCCGCCAGTAAGAGCAAGATACCGGCTGCCAATAGCCGTCGAGAGCGGAGGACAATGCGCGTCATGCTATCCAAGAGAGGTGCCAAAGGTGCCCTGAGAAATTCCAACATCTATAATGCCATTGAACTTGTCGCCCCGCAACACCGTTCGGGATGAAACTGCAAAATCCGTTGCGCTTGAACCGTGGCGATCACTCTTCCCGACCTTGTCCGGGGGGTACATTTGGATTAGAAACACCTTGAGCCCAATTAGATGCCTGCAAGGGGAATTTGGGGATGCCGGCGGTTGGCCGGTGCTTCTTGCCCGGATTTCTGACGAAGCCGCGCTGTTCTCATCGAGCGGGGATGGGAAGCTTTGGAGTGCGGCAGCTTGCTGCCGCTTTCCTCCCCGCGAGCTTGCTCGCGGGAATTTCACCCGAGATCACCATCCACAGCCAGTAAGCTGGCGGGCAAGAGTGGATGCTTTAGACCTCCCCGAAGGGGAGGAATATCATTCGCCGTAGGTGAAACCTACGAACCGGGACCATGAAATGTAGGGGCGGTTCGCGAACCGCCCCTACGCCTTATCGGGGGAGTTGGCTCTCACTTCAGTGTGGGCCGAAGCCCACACTGAAGTGAGAGGAATACGCGCGTCACGACGTTCGACCGCAGAGAGGTTTACTTCCCCATGGTAGGAGCCGAGCCGGGCAGCGTGTAGCGCAGGTTGAAGAACACCAGGTTGTTATTGGCATTCGGAGGCTGGCCGGTGGCAAAATTCACGTACCAGGGGTCGCGCACGAGGTAGGAATACTGGCCCATGAAATTAACGGCGCCCCACTTGGCATCCTTCCAAATCGTCTGGTTGAAGCCAAAAGTGATTTCCTGGATGGAGCGATTCTGGCCGCTCCCTGAACCCGAGTAGCCATAACCCAAAGCCGCCACGGTTTTACCTGTGTCGATGGCGGTGTTGCGCATGATGTAAATGCCGCCGTAATACGCATAGATCATGGTTTTCTTCTGGGTGATCTCAAAGCCGCTCACCGTGGAGCCGCTATGAATGAGGGAGATGGAGCCGTCGGCGTGCGCGATGAGGTCGGGGGCTTGGCCAAAGATGTAGCGGCCGCCGCCGTCGCTCCAGAAGTTGTTGGTCACAATGCGGAATCCCTTGACCGGTTCCACGTGCAAATTCACGAAACCGCCCCCGCCCTCGGCCGAAAAAGTGTTGGCAGGGATGGCAGCGGTCGAACCAGAGGCAGCGGCACCGGGATTATAGACTTTGAAGTTCCGCTCCACTCCCCCGATTTCGAAGTGAACTTGCTTGACGGGATCGAAAGCCAGTTTCGCAATGATATCGGGGGCAACGTTGGGAGTGGCTATACCACCGGAGCTGGCGCCAAAGTCCAATTCGCCCGCATAAGGTGTGGCAAGACCGGAAGGAAGGACGATGGAGCCGCCTCCGGACGAGCCGCCCGCGTACTGATCAGGACTGTCGAGCGCCACGGCGAAGGCCACTTGCTTGGAGGGGTGATAAACGACCCGTAGTTCCGGGATGCGCCCCCAAAACAGGCCCGCTTGGTAGTTCACGTCTATATCTTGCGAATAGAAAATGTCTGCGGGGATGGGTGAAATGCCCGAGCGACCGGGAGTGAGCAAACTCCAGGTCTGGCCGCCCAGGACTTCCCACCCGCCTCTCCGAACGTCGACCCAGTACAACCGCGAGCGGAGAAGGTTGCTGTTACTCGTCACCGCAATGTTGGTGCTGGCAGGGGTCCCCAGAAAGTCGGCTTCCATGTATCCGATCACATGCGCGCCGTGATAATCCGCATCGGCGCGGAAGCCGATCCGGGAGTTCTGCATGCTCAGACGGAGCTCGCTCAGATTGGTCTGATAGGGGGTGAGGCCACTCGTGACGGTAGCGTAGGGAATACTTCCGAAGCTGGTCCCAATATTCCCACCCGCTGTCTTGCTGCGAAATACGCCGGTAAAATCCATAAACCCAACGGGAGTGAGGGTCGCATCACCGATGTGGATCTGAAGCGGTGAGCTATCCATTCCTGCACCGCCTGCCTGCCGGCTGGCGTTAATGGTTGTTGGTCCCGCGGCCGGGAGTACGACCGCGCTTTCCACCTTCTTTTGGGATTGGGGAATCATCGGGCTGGTGGAAGCCACCTCGCCAAGACTGGAAGCATGCGGTTGGGCGGCTTGCTCTGTGCCCGCGGCCGGTGGCGCCGGTGGCGCTGGCTGCGCCGCTTGCTCGGTGGTTGAAGCTGGCTTGGTGAGTTGTTCCAGAAGCCGTTTCTGCTCCTCCAAAGCCTTCTGCATTTGCTCGATCTGTTTCTGCTGAAGAGCCATCTGTTGTTTCAGAGCGGTGATTTGCTCGTTGGCGTCGGCGCTGGGTTTCGTCGCGCTCGCCGCGGGTGGGGTGGTGGCGTCCCCTGCGGACGAAGCGGGCTCGCTGGCAAGAATGCTCAGTGCCGACGCGCCCATGAGAAGCATCGCCATGCCCACAACTCTAAGGGTGAGAAGCCTGCGTTTGTGCATCATTTGCTCCTTAAGTTTTGCATTAAGACTGCCCGAGAAGTGTCCAGCACTCCTCGTGCGGGATCAAGCCCGACTGTATTAGTAATCCCCATTATGCTGGAAGAGGGTGATTAACGGAGTGTGAGAACCATGTGACATGAGTATTACATCGCGAACCCGAAAAAATCTCGCAACTTTAGCAGCTTGTAGGGGAAAACTGAAGACGCCACTTTATGTCGCCCCGCTCGCGCCAGGGAAATGAACAGCGAGTCGAGTATTCTCTTAATCCCTTCGCGGTGTCAAGACCGAGACTCCGCCTGCCCTAAAGCCGTGTTGCCGCTGCGGACCAGAAAAAATCGGAGTAGAATACTGCGGGCGAAATCCGAGCGCTAATTCCAATTCCAAGAAAAGGAGACACGTCATGGCAGGAACTTACAAAATCATTGAGCTGGTGGGGACATCGCCAACGAGCTTTGCGGAGGCCGTGCGCGCGGCAGTCACCGAAGCGGCCAAGACGGTGCGAAACATGGCATGGTTCGAAGTGGTCGAAGAGCGCGGGCGCATCGACGACGGCAAGGTGGCGGAATTTCAAGTGACCATCAAGATCGGGTTCAAGCTGGAGAGATAGGCCTATTCAAACGAAAGCAATTTCAGTTGGGAAAGCGGCACGGAAAAATCAAAAACCTCTTGACTGGCGGGGTCATACTTTTCGGTAATGCCCAGGACGCGAACCTCGGCGGGCTGAGTGGTGGGCATCAGGAATTTCCCCGTAACGGTTTTCCCCTCGCGCAGGGTGACGCTGAGCCGGTCTCCCTGGATCTCGACGCGATCGATCTTGCCGAATTCGATTTCATCAGCCCCCCCATTGTCGATTTGCAGGGTGAGGCTCGTGGTGGCGGCAAGCGACTCGAGCAGAGATCCGTGGCCTCCCGGCGGATAAAAGTCGAGGTAGAGATCAAAGACGTGAATGATCTTGCCGGCCTGATCGGTGAGGGTCGCCTTGTAGCCTAAGTGTTTCCAGTTCTCCACAATTTGCGCGCGCCCACTGGCATTGCTGAGCTGGACGCGAAAGGGTAAGCTGCCCCGGTTCAGCCGCACCACCGTGACGCGGCGCTCTTTCAGGTCGAAATGCTTGTATACGACGAAAGCCGAATCTTGCTGGATGACAATGGCATCGCGTTGCAAGGAAATTTCTTTGCCCTGCGCATTGGTCTGATAGATGGTGTCGCAAAAGAGCGGCGGCGCCAGGAGGGCCAAGCAGGAGCAGAGCAGCCAGGATGCTTTCATCAGGATTCCTTGCCAGGGAAAAAGCCCCGCAGCGGGGTTGCGGACGGAGCTGCGGGGCCGGGGTCTCGAGGAAAAATCAATTCTTCCTCTTGGGTTGGGCTTTGTACTCCAAGCTGGCCTTGCCCTGGAGTGAGTCAATGCTGGCTTGCGCCTGGGGGGCCCAGGGTCCGGTGGGCGCGAGCTTCAGATAAGTCTGGAAGGCTTCGATGGTGCCCGGCGCGGGGACCAGCGTCCCATCAGGCTTGACTTGCGCCTTGCCCATCAGAGCCATTCCGTACCAATACCAAGCGGTGGCGTTCGTGGGGTCAATATCCGTCGCCTTCTTCAGGGCGACCGCGGCTTCATCCATCTGCCCCTTGTTCACCATGATGGCGCCCAAGTTGTAGTAGTAACCCGAGGCATGAGTGGGGTCCAAATCCGCCGCCTTCTTGAACTCCGCTGCGGCGTCCGCCGGCTTACCCATCTCGGCATACAGATTGCCCAAGTTGTTGTGCAGAGAGGCATCGTCGGGAGCGATTGCCAAGACCTTATTGTAATAATCGAACGCTTTGGCTTCGTCCTGCTTCCGCGTGTCAGGATTGGTTTCGATGCCGCCGGCCTTGGCCCAAGTGTCAGCCAATTGGCCTAAGACGATGGGAATATTTTTATCTTTGGCAAGAAGCAGAGCCTTCTCGAAGACAGCGGCCGCGTCAGTAAATTGCTTCTGCGCATAGAGCGTGCGTCCCTGGTCGAACATCTGCTTCAAATTCGCGGATTGCTTCTGTTCTGCCACCGCCTTCTGGTACTCAGGGTTGGTCGCCTGGGTTTTCTGGGCTTCCTCCATGGCCTTTCCCATGTCAAAGTTGACTTCCGTGGGGTCGCCGATCCCCACCCGTTGCTGAACGAAAAACATGGACTTGCCGTCAGGGCCCAGGAGCGTGACTTTGTAATTCCCGGGCGCCAAACCAATATAAGTGTACTCCCCCTTCTTATTGGTCTTGACCTTTGAATTCCATTTGATTTCGGTGCGCTCAATGGTGAGCGTATAGCCCGCCAGCGCTGCGCCTCCTTGCCCTATACACTTTCCCGTCAAGCCTCCGGTCTGTGCGAAGGCCGGAATGCAAGTCAAAAACGTCGCGAAGACGATGGCAACCCCTATTACTCTCCGTGTCCAAGAACTAGACATAATTGCCTCCTCCCTTTGTCGTAAATCGTCCACATTCTATCTGTTTGCAGCCTGAGACTCAACAGGTACGCAGATTTTCTTAGGGGCCTCGGGCTTCCTGCTTCCGCGGGTAGCGGGGGCGCTGGAAGTAGGGAATGGGATCCTCCAGGCCTGCCTCCTCGAAAGCCCGCAGACGCAGAGCGCAACTATCGCACACTCCGCACGCCACATCCTGCCCCTGGTAGCACGACCAAGTGAGCTCGAAGGGCGCGCCGAGTTCGCGGCCGCGACGAACAATCTCACTCTTCCGCATATGGATCACCGGTGTCACAATTTCTAATTGCGTCTCGGGTTTGGTTCCGGCAGCGATAAGGCGATTGAACGCCGCATAGTATTCCGGGCGGCAATCGGGATATCCGGAGCTGTCTTCTGCGACGGCTCCCACGAAAATCTTGCGCGCCCCTAAAACCTCGCCCCAGGAAACCGCGATGGAAATGAAGTGCGCGTTGCGAAAGGGCACGTAGCTCGAGGGGATACCCTGCCTCTCCAGATTGGCGAGTTCCACCGCTACCTTGGCGTCCGTCAAGCTCGACCCGCCAATTTGCTGCAAGTGATCCAGCCGGCATACCAGGCGATGCTCTGCTTGGTAAAAATCCGCCAGGGCGTTGAAAGCACGCAGCTCGCGCGCCTCCGTCCGCTGGCCGTACCCTACATGGAGCATGGCGAGGCGATAATCAAGCTTGGCCATCGCGGTCGTCACGCAACTGTCCATGCCGCCGCTGGCGAGAATGATGGCTAAAGGCTTGTCCGTGGTCCGTGGTCCGTGGTCCATGGTTCGTTGAAAGTTCTCAGTCATCAGTCGTCAGTCTGTAGCACTCCGCCATCCGCATTCATAATTCAGAATTCAGAATTCAGAATTGTTCTTCTCGAATCCCGCGTCCCCTATTTTACACTCCATGCGCGTCCGGGTCCCAAATGAACTTGTGAATTTGTAGGCCCAGGCGGACGTCCAATCCGTCGCGCAGAATCCACTCGGCGAGTTGGCGCGGGGGCAACTGCCCGAAGACCGGCGAAAGGATAACCTCGTCAACGCGCTCGCGCAGATCATGCTGGAGCATGAAATCGCGGGCGTAGCGATAGTCATTCTCGTCGCCAATCACGAATTTGATCTGATCTTTCTTTTCCAGAGCGCCCAAGTTATCAGCACAGAACGACCCGCCTTCGCCGCTGCCGGGACACTTGACATCGAGCACTTTAATGACCGCCCGCGGCAGGCGGCCGATGTAGCGCTCCCCGCTGGTTTCCATCAGCACCCGAAACCCTTCACCTAACAGTTGCTCCGTTAGGGGATAGACATCGTCTTGAAGCAGCGGCTCACCGCCGGTCAGCTCTACCAGTTTGCCACCCAACTGGCGAACCCGCGCCATGACTTCATCCACCGTCATCTTCTGACCCCCGTGAAACGCGTAAGCCGTGTCGCACCAGTGGCATCGTAAGTTGCAGCCAGTCAGACGAATGAAAACGCAGGGCAATCCCGCGAAAGCAGACTCCCCTTGAATCGACTTGAAGATTTCCGTGATAACCATAAAACTGCCGACCCGTTCGCGGCGCTCAGGGCAAGCTCTGAAGGTCGGCGCTACCAATCGTTGGTGGGACGCGTCGGCGTCCGCAAACTCCTCCAGCATTTTACCCTATTTTCTTCGTGGCCTGTGGACGACGGGCTGCGAGGAACCATGTCGCAAAAGGGAAAATAGATTCCCAAATTGGGCCAAATCACGTACAAAAAGTCATAGTCACGCCCCAGATGTTTGACCTGCGTCAATTTTTTATTGTGGGCCCTAATCAATTGAATCTAAGGCAGTTTCTTTTTAAGCCGATATTAGGTAGGAAAGGAAAGCACATCTTGGCCCCCAGGTTGCATCCAAACGAGTGGAAACGAGGGAGTGGGTTATGCTAAGCCACGACGAACTCGAAAAGATTCGGGAAGAGCGTGAGGTCTTGGAAACTTGGCGAAGTTACTCCCGGCACGTGGTTGCGGACATGCTGGAAGCTTGCGCCGTCTGTGGAACCCTTCGTGAAAAGGTCCAGTTGGACCGCTGCCGCTGGTGCGAAGACACGTACATCTGCAAGGAAGGCGTCTGCACTCAACAGCACCAAGCGGAATTGCATCCCGCTGTGGCTTTCTGGACCTGGTAAAAAGAAGGCAGGAGTCAGGAATCAGAATTGAGAAGTTAGAAGGAGTGGTGCAATCAGTGAAGGGTGACCTCGATTCTTGGCTTCTAACTCCTAACTTCTCGCTTCTAGCTTCTGACTCCTGACTCCTGACTCCTGACTCCTCCTGTTGGACGATAGGTGGCTGAGGTTGTATCTGTTTCCCAAATTGTTACGGCCTGAACTTGCAGGCCCCGATTCCGGATTTGCGGTTCCAACTCATCACAAAAATACTTGGCGATGTTTTCCGCCGATGGATTCAGCTTATCGAAAGGCGCGAGGTCATTCAGGAAGCGGTGATCCAAACGCTCCACCAGCTCTTTGATGTCCTTGCGCACCTCCACGAAATCCATCAACAACCCTGTTGAATCAAGCTGCTCGCCGCCCACGACCAATTGGACTTTGTAATTGTGCCCGTGAACGTTTTCACACTTGCCTTTGTATCCTCGCAGGGCATGCCCTGCCGCGAACGTGTACTCAACTGAGACTTCGAACATTCCCACCTCAAGAAGGAGTCAGGAGACAGGAGTCAGAAGGCAGAAGCTAGAAGGAGCCGTGTAAACAGTGATGCGTGGCCTTGATTCCTGGCTTCTAACTCCTAGCCCCTGGCTCCTAACTCCCAACTTCTGTCTTCTGGCTCCTGACTCCTGTCTCCTGACTCCTGACACCTAGCTTTCTCATTCTCGCATGAAGGCCTTCACGTCTTCCAGCCGATTCGTCTTGTGGTAAGGGGGGAGGCTTTCCAGGAAGACGCGCCCGTAAGGCATGCGCATCAGGCGGTGGTCCAGCATCACCAGGATGCCGCGGTCGCTCTCACTGCGGATGAGCCTACCGAACCCTTGTTTCAGGGTGATGACCGCTTGCGGCACCTGGTACTCGGTAAAAGCGTTGCCGCCCTCTTCATTAATTTGCCGGATGCGCGCGGCCGTAACGGGGTCGGTGGGCACGGCGAAGGGCAGGCGGTCGATCAGCACCGCGCTCAACTGCTCACCCTGCACATCGACGCCCTGCCAGAACGAACTGGTGCCGAAGAGCACGGCATGGGGGGTTCGGCGGAACCGGTCCAGCAATTCCGTGCGCGGCATCGAACCTTGAATCAGCAGGGGATACCGCAAGTGCGGCCGCACGCGCTCGTAAACGTCGTGCATTTGCGCGTAGGAAGTGAAAAGCACAAAGGCGCGTCCGCGCGTGGCCTTCAGCAACTGCACGATTTCTTCCGCCGCCTGGCGCGCAAAATCCGGCTGGCGCGGGTCAGGTAAATGAATGGGGGTATAGAGCAGAGACTGGCGAGCGTAATCGAAGTGGGAATCGAGAATACGTTCTTTGGCGTTTTGGACTCCCAGCCGGCACTTGAGGAAATCGAACGTTCCGCCCACCGCCAGCGTCGCCGAGGTCAGGATCACGGTCTCGACCTTTTGGAACAGCCGCTCGCGCAGCAGCGTGGAGACGTCGATGGGCGTGGCCTGCATGAAGACGCCGCGTCCGCGCCGCTCCCACCAATACACCATGTTGCGTTCGTGACTTTCCATGACCACTTCCAGCGTGGCGCGCAGTTCCAGGGCGCGCTTGATCAGATTATTGATTTCCTCCGGACGCTCCGGCACGCGGCTCAGTTCCGTCTGGAGCAGCATGAGCGCGTTGGTCAAGCCCGAGTAAGCGCCGCGATTGACTTCCAGGAAACTGTCACGGTTATCAAAATTGGAGCGCCCTTCCGTGCGCGGGAAAAGCTCGAAGAACAAATCGGCGCGGCGACGCAGTTCCCCCACGGCGGACAGAACTTCATGGCTTTTGATGCCCTTCATCCTCAACGTCGCTTCCGTGTCGCGCGCCAATTCCTCCACGCGATAGCTGCTCACTTCCACACCGAAGTATTGCGTGGCCACGTCTTCCATGTCATGCGCTTCATCGAAGACCAGCGCCGCGTAGTCCGGCAGCAGCGCGGCGTAATCATTCTGCCGCAGGGCGAGGTCGGCGAAGAACAAGTGATGGTTTACAATGAGCAAGTCGGACTCCGCCGCGCGCTGATGCATCCGGGTGATGAAGCAACGCTCGAACTCGCGGCACTTTTGCCCCGTGCAGGCCTCGCGGCGGGCATCCACCTTTTTCCACAACTCGCTAGCGTCCGGCAGCCAGCGCAATTCCGCGCGGTCGCCGGTTTCGGTGCGTCCCTCCCACTGGCGTAGCTTCGGGTACTGCTCCACCTGCTCCATGCCGTCGAGGACGGGCTGTTTCTCCATGTCGTAAAGTTTTTGCCGGCAGAGATAGTTCTGGCGCCCCTTCATCAGCGTGACGCGCATCTGCGGGAACAATTTCTTCAGAAAAGGAACGTCTTTGTAGAAGAGCTGCTCCTGGAGGTTTTTGGTTCCCGTGGAGATTACCGTGCGCAAGCCGCTGCGCAACAGCGGCACAAGGTACGCCAGCGTCTTACCGGTTCCGGTGCCCGCTTCCACGATCAGGTGCTGGCGGTTTTCGATCGCCGACTCCACGCTCTCCGCCATCTCGAGCTGCCCCGGCCGGAATTCGTAATTCGGATGGTGGCGCGCCAGCCATCCCCCGGGAGCAAAGACTTTGTCGAGGGGAAGCTTGTCCATCGGTTTTTGGTTCGTAGTGGGCATAAGAAAGAGCTATCAGCTGTCAGCTATCAGCTCTCAGTAGCGCCGACCTTCGGGTCGGCACTGCCGTCAGATATCATAGTTCAGAAGTCGGGATTCAAAAGTTTAAAGTGTAAATGGTAAATTGTAAAAGCGGAGGCACCAAGGGGCGGACCACGATCAGCCACGACTGTAGCGTGGACCGGTTCGGTAGGTTCTCGGCTTCTTAGTGTCAATCAGGAGTGACCTTTTTTTCCTCTTTCTGACAACCAACTTAATGTCGTTGGTCGTGATCCAAATCCAATCCCTTCGTGTAGGATGCAGTTCGATATGACCGTGCTCATCGAAACCCATGATTCGATAATGTCTGCCGACGATGCGGCGGAATAGTACCTCAGTCCCAAGTTCATCCTTCACATCGGGAGCGTGGTGTCCGAGAGTGTAATGCGTTACTTCTACGATGTCGCCGACTTTGAGCTGTCTATTAACCATAAGTGGCAAGCCACTGAATTGTCGTCTTATCGGACGGGGTTTTTCACTTTTGCGTTTTGCCTTTTGCGTTTTGCCTTTTGACTTGCTCTTTTCCCTTCACATTCTGCGCCGCACTCCGGGGTGCACCCTTCCCTGACCAATCCATCATCTGAGCCCCGGAGAGTTTGCGGAAGATTTTGGCCCGATGCGCTGCATCGGGTACGGTTGCCATGACGTGCTTGCGAGCTTCGCGCAAAAACTGCAAGTAGGCGCGGTATTCGCGCCCCAGGGTGAGCTGAAGCTGCCGTCGCAGCCGGCGGGCCAGCGCCGGGCTCGCGCCGGAAGTGGAAATGGCCACCTGCAAGTCGCCTTGCGCAAAGGAGGCAGGCACAAGGAAATCAGATTCGCGCGCATCATCGGCGGCATTCACCAGCGCTCCGATCTTTTCCGCATCCTTGCAGACGGACCTCTGCGTTTCGGGGCTATTGGTGGCGGCGAAGACCAGTCGAACTCCGCGCGGCCTTTTGACCCGTCCTGCCGCCGGGCCTCCCAAATCGCCGGGGCGGTAAGCGCGCGGGGTGAGGTCGATTTTCTTGCGCGCCGCCAGCAGCGCCAGGCGCGGCGTCACTGCCGGGCTGATCACGTGAACGCTGGCGCCCGCGCGCAGGAGCGCTTGCACCTTGCGCTCCGCCACGGGTCCTCCTCCCACGACGGTGCAACGCCGCCCCCGCAAGTCCAGAAAGATGGGATAATAGCACATCAGCTTGACACACCCCCGAAAGGAAGCCTAAGTTGGTTTGTCGAACAACAGTGTATACACGCGCCCGCGTGAGGGAACACGCGCGACAGGATATCATACCGGGGGAGTCGGGTTTCATGAAGGCGGGGATGCTCAGGTCAGGGATAATCTTGATGTTCGGTCTCATGGGCGGATTCGCTGCTGCCCAACCGGCGGGGATGTCCCCGCGGGCTTACTGCGCCAACGCCAAGATGGGGTTGTTCGTCCACTTCACGTTGGGCACGTACCATGACGGCCATTACGGGGGCACGTGGACCGACCCGAACGGCAAGCCCGCCACCGACCTCAATTCCGTGGCGGACGCCTTGGACGTGAAGGCCTTGGCCAGCGTGGCCAAGGGCATGGGGGCACAATACGTCATTTTCACCGCCTACCACGCGGGGATGAACTTGATGTATCCCAGTCCGTTTTGGGGAAGGGTTTTTCCCAACAAGGTGTCTAAACGCGATCTGATCGGCGACTTGGCCGATGCCCTGAAGGCCAAGGGAATTCCCTTGATCCTCTATGTTCACCCCGACGACCGCCACGACCTGACCGCGGAGGAACAGAAGAGAGTGATGGACATTGGGTACTCCGGCCAGTTCAACGCTACCCAAGGCAGCAGGCAGAGGCCGAAGGATCCGACTTGGCAGTCCACTTATGTTCGACTCATCGACGAAATCGGCTCGCGCTACGGTGGTAGGATTGTGGGCTATTGGGAGGACGGCGGATTGTGCGACGGGCCCAAGGTCAAGGCGGTGATGCTCGAGCACACTCCCGATGCGGCAATCTGGAAAAATGGCGGCTGGAGTGGCCCTCCCACCACGCTCATCGGCTCGGAAACAGAGAATCGGCAGGAGCAATGGGCGGCCACGGTTGCCGGAGACCACTGGTGGGCCAGTGGGGGCAAGATAACCCGCTCTCCCCGGGAGATGTACCGAACTACAGTCCGCTGGGCAGCTACCCAGGGACAGGTTAATGGCGGAATCGCCTGGGCGGCGGGGCCGTACGTCAACAACCAATGGGAGACGGGAGTGGCGGAATCTTTTAAGGAACTGGGCCGTTTGATGCACGCCAATGGCAAAGCCATTTACGGCACCGTCGCCAGCACCTCGTACGTGACAAGCCCGGACGCTCAGCCGAGTTGGGGGGTTGCCACTGACTCTGCTGACGGCAGCACCGTATACCTGCATGTGTTTGATTCACCGAAGGACAGTTCGCTGCAAATTGGCAAGGCAACCGATGGGCGTGTGTTCGCCCAGGCCACGCTTTTGAGCAACGGCAAAGCGGTTAAGCTGAGGGCAACCGATGAGGGATATGTCCTGACCTTGCCAAAGGCCGAGCGCTGGAGTGACGTCGACACAGTGGTGTGCCTGGCCGTCAAGAAGTAGAAGCGGCACTCCAAGGTGCTTCGCGCAGCGGGGCCTCTGGCTGCAACCAAACCACGCCCTGGGGGAGTTGCTAGCTGACCGGATTGCGCAGAGCGCAGCTCTGCGTTTTAGCGCGGGAGATGGACGCGAATCGTAGAGCTGCGCTCTGCGCAATCCACCAATTCGAGCCCACGGCTGGGGATAGTCTGCTAAAATAGGCTTGGCCGGTTGGGGTCATGTATGGCAATCAAGTCAATCAGGGTGAAGAACTTCAAGAGCTTTAAGGACGTGGAAGTCCATCTGGGGAACTTCAACGTTCTCATCGGGGCAAACGCCTCGGGGAAGTCGAACTTCATTCACATCATCGATTTTCTGCGCGACGCTCTTCGCGAGGGCTTGGACAACGCCATTTCACGTCAAGGTGGCCCTGAGTACCTCACGAACCTGAACATTGGGCCACATGAGAATCTGTTTGTGGAGGTTGTGACTTCGGGGGGACTCGCCGAGGGGGGGGCGGTCATCGCGACGTCCCGGAGTGGAGACATCCTTCTGGAGCCACATGAAAGCCGTTACAGTTTCGCCCTGGGGTTTCCCTCAAAGCGAGCTGGGTTCGAGGTTCTTGATGAGCGACTCTGGGTCAACGCTGAGTTTCTCGGCATGCCAGGCCGCGGAAGTACGGGGTCCGCACAACGCCATGGTCTCGGTGAGATTGTTGTCGTCCGGCAGGGGAAGACCGCAAACGTGAAGGTCACGCCCCCTGAGGGCGTGTCGGTGGAAGAGTACCAAGTCACGCCGTGGTTCGTGCGGCGCGACCTGTCTGACCGTTCACTCTTTCTGGAGCATGGTCAATCTTCTCCCCTCAGCGACATTGCCATATACGACTTCGACCCCAAGCTACCAAAGAAGGCGATGCCCATAACCGCCAAGGCTGAATTGGAAGAGGACGGCAGCAACTTGGCGATTGTGCTGAAGAGAATCATGGATGACGAGTCGGCAAAACGAAAGCTCACTAATTTACTCCAATACTTGCTGCCCTTCGTAGTCGATTTGGACGTTGACCGATTTGCGGATACATGGCTCCTGTTCAGTCTGAGGGAGAAGTTTGCTGAGAGCAAGCGTCTTCCGGCTACGTTCCTCTCGGATGGAACCATCAACGTTGCTGCGCTGATCGTCGCTCTGTACTTTGAAAGGAAGCCCGTCGCCATTTTCGAGGAACCGGAACGGAACGTCCATCCACACCTGATTTCACGGATTGTTGGAATGATGAAAGAGGCTTCCCAGCATAAGCAGGTCATTGTTACGACGCACAACCCCGAGGTCGTAAAAAATGCCGACACCGCCGACGTCCATCTCGTGGCAAGGGACGCGGCCGGCTTTTCAACGATTACCAAGCCCGCGGAGCGGGAAGATGTGAAGGGCTTCCTCCAGAACGAAATCGGCTTGGAGGAACTCTTCGTGCAAAACCTTCTCCACAACTAGAATGGCTTACAAGGCGCTTTACCTTTTCGTAGAAGGTGATGACGACGACCTATTCGCCAGCACGGTGATAAGCCCGCGACTCAGCAAGCGCTACGATTGGATTGGCACGTTCCAGTATGCACAGAAGAAGCCAGCAAAAGTAAGCGCACATCTACGGAACATCAAGGCGATGGGCAACGAGTATTTCTTTCTCGCCGATATCAATTCCTGCCCTTGCCTTCCCGAGAAAAGGCAAGACCTGCTAAAAAGGTTTACGGAGTTGGAAGGCGGACGTGTCATCGTCGTGGTGAAAGAAGTGGAAGGTTGGTACTTGGCTGGGCTCCCGGCCAATAATCCGTGGGGAGTGCGCGTGCCCGCGGACACAACCCATCTGACGAAAGAGCAATTTGATGCCGCCATCCCGAAGGCTTTTGATTCACGGATCGACTGCATGATCGAGATACTCAAACTATTCGACGTAAACATTGGCGGGGCGAGGAATCCGTCATTTCAGTATTTCGCCCGTCGCTGTGGGCTTACCGCCGATTGATGATTGGCGATTGGTGATTGTTGATTGACGATTGATGATTACGTGCCGATGTAAAAGTCGGCGCAGTGGTTTTACACTTTAAACTTTAGACTTTAAACTTTTGACTCTCGACTCTTAACTTTCAACTTCCTTCTTATGCCCCACCTTCCACGCATCGTCATTCTCGGCCGGCCCAACGTGGGCAAGTCCACGTTGTTCAATCGCCTCTGCAAACAACGCCGGGCGCTGGTGGGCAACGAACCCGGCATGACCCGCGACCGCCTGTATGCTCGCGCCGAATGGCTAGGCAAGCCTTTCGAAGTCATCGACACGGGGGGCATTATCCCCTCGGACAAGGAGTTGATCCCCATCGAGATTTATCGCCAGGCGCAAGTGGCGATCGAGGAAGCCGCCCACTTGATTCTGGTGGTGGACGGCCGCGAAGGCGTGGTGCCGCTGGATGAAGAGTTGGCGCAACTCCTGCGCCGCACGGGAAAACCCCTGGCCGTGGCCGTGAACAAGGTTGACGAGGAGCTGCACTCGCCGTTGGCAGGGGAATTTCATCGTCTGGGAATAAAGCACATCTTTCCCATCTCCGCCGAGCACGGCCGGGGGGTGGATGATTTGCTGGACCATGTGACGGCAGGATTTCCGCGCGAGCCCCGCGCCCAGGATGAATTGCCACCTCCGGAGACTACGGATTCCGTGCTTGCCCAGGAAACGCCAACGGAGGAGGTTGGCTCATCACTCGTCACTCGTCACTCGTCACTCCCTTTGATGCCGACGACTGAGGAAGCAAGCTCGTCACTCGTCACTGGTCACTCATCACTTCCCCAGCCTGTTCACCCGATCACCCGATCTCCCGATCTACCGATCTCCGGCTCCCCCGATCACCCGATTCACGTCGCCATCATTGGGCGGCCCAACGTGGGAAAGTCCACGTTGCTCAATCGGCTCCTCAACGAAGAGCGCTCGATTGTCTCGTCCGTGCCGGGGACCACGCGCGACGCCGTGGACGCGGAAGTGGAGCTTGACGGCCTGCACTTTCGCTTTGTGGATACGGCAGGTATCCGTCGCAAGGGCAAAACCAAATTATTGGCGGAAAAGCTCAGCGTTATCCAGGCGCGCAAGCACCTGGAGCGCGCGGATGTGGCGCTGCTGATCCTGGATGCCGAGGAAGGCGTCAACGCGCTTGACACCCACATCGGCGGATACGCCCATGAAAGCCGGCGCTCCGTCGTCATCGTGGTGAATAAGTGGGACGCCATTAAAAAGGGGCCCACCACCACCCAGGATTTTACCGAGGAAATTCGGGATCGTATGAAGTACCTGGATTATGCCCCCATCGTTTTTATCTCCGCCCTGCACGGGCAGCGGTTGGGAAACTTGTTGCAGGCCATCGCGCAAGTTGCCGAAGCCCGCCAGCTTCGCGTCAGCACTTCGGAGATGAACCGATTTCTGGAGGAGGTGGATTTCGAGCGCGTTTCATCCCCGGCGGGCAAGCCCACCCGGCTTTACTATTTGACCCAAGCGGGGGTGGCGCCCCCTATCTTCATCGCCTTCACCAATCGCTCCGGCAAACTGCATTTTTCCTTCGAGCGCTTTCTCGAAAACCGCATCCGGGAAAGATTCGGCTTCCTGGGCACACCCATTGTCATTAAGGCTAAAGCCCGGCGATAAGCCCTGGATGCGAAGCTTTGGAGTGCGGCAGCTTGCTGACGCTTTGGTACCAGCCAGCTTGCTGGCTCTGCAGAAACTCGACGCATATGTCATTTAGATTCACCATCGCTTGCGCTGTCATTCTGAGCCCGCTTTTTGGGCGAAGAATCTGTAGTTGTCCTTGTCACTTACCGCCAATGCAGATCCTTCGCCCAA
>Ga0181533_1001901_pt1 | contig 25687 bp, 29 predicted proteins | sample PEATcosm2014_Bin_45_FD_119772 | JGI IMG/M metagenome (GOLD analysis project Ga0181533, IMG submission 119772) | Peatland microbial communities from MTU Mesocosm Facility, Houghton, MI, USA - PEATcosm2014_Bin11_60_metaG | ecosystem: Environmental > Terrestrial > Soil > Wetlands > Peat | place...
CGGCCAGTCCCTCGGATGTTCCACCAATCCTCGAACCACTGGATTCGCGTGCATGTAATTCAGTTTCTCTTTCCTCTTCCCAATTGTTTGGACATTGAAATCGTAGAACCTTGGCTGCCAGAACGCCTTCGGCGGGGCTCCCTCCTCTTCGATCGGCAATCGGAACTGCTCGGCATTGCCAACTTCTCTCCGTTTGCGCATTCTCAGCGACACACGCAACTTCAACTTCTGCAACACCGTCGACGGCGTCCCTATCAGCGGGTCACTCATCAAAAGATGCACGTGCTCCGGCATCACTACATAGCCAATGAGCCGGAATCCCATCTCATTACGAACCTTCTCCAACTCATGCACAAACACGTTGAGCGCACACTTTGTCCCCAACAACGGCAAGCGTTGATAACAACTGAAAGTCACAAAGTGCAGATCACCTTTGCCGTAATAGCGTCTCAATCCGCTGGGCATTCCGAAACCCCAAGACCCAGGTAAAAAGTCAAACCTGGGGCACCCCCAGCCAACTCCTCCCTTCTTTTATCACTCCTCGGTTAATTTCTAAAGTGGTATGTTAACCAAGAACGTGAGCGCCAAAACCCTTCATTGGAATTTCCACCGGGCCACCCGCCTGTCAAGAAAAAAACATGATTGTTTTGGCTGATTAGATGACGGCATCGGGTCCCACGTTAGCATCCTGCGCCGCATCACTGCTTATAGTTCCCTGTGTTGGATGGCGGATCTGTCCTATTGGGGGTACTGCTTGATGGACGTGACGTGATCGCCCGTGAACTTAACAAAGACCGTTTTGTCCGGGGGATGCCCGTAAATCCAATCCTCCGTATCGTTGCCGTTGGCATCGCGCTCGCGCACTTTGCGATCCGGCTTGCCGATGGCCGCCACCACTTCCTCGCGGTCCATGCCCAGCATCGCATGGCGTTCCGTGATGGCCTTCTTCATTTCCGGCGGCAGCGTGTCAATCCAATGCACCGCGGCGGAGCGCTCTTTCGAAAAATCCAGGAACGGCCCAAGAATTTGCTTCAACTGGTCGGGGGTGAGATCCGGAATCGCAGTGGGGAATTGCACATAGATCGTGCCGCCCATCCCCGGCTGGATGCCCGGCGGTCCCTGCTCCTGCGCCGTGCTGGTGGACTGCCCCACGGGCGCCGGTGGTCCACCCATGCCAATTTGAATGCGGTCGCGCCAATGCTTCTTGGGGCGACCCCCGCCATTGATGTCCACCACGATGGTGTGCTCGCGAAATTCCAGATTGGTGATCTGGGCGTTGTCTCCGGTGTTCACGGCCGCACCGTGCGTGGCCACGGCATGATCGAGATTCTCCTGGTTGATGGGCTTATCGGTATAGAGGATAAAACCCTCTTTGCCCCCCGGCACCGGCTTGCGCGCTTTCGCGAATTCGCCGGAGACGTAGCGAATCAGGGCTAGTTTCGAGGTTTCCTTTAGCGTGGTGCTTTTCTTCCCAGAAGCGGGCGCGCTCGGCGCCTGGTCCTGCCCAGCGCTGCTCATAATCAGGGGCAATATGGGAATGCTCCCGCCCGGCGGAAAGTTCTCCGCGGCGGCATGCGGTTCGCTCCGCAGAGACATGGCCTTGGGCACGTCCGCATCCGCGAATAACAGCAGAGCAATCGCAATGGCCAGAAGGTAGTGCATGGTTCCAGGGATCGTGCCACCCGCCGGGGTGTGCGTCCCCTATTTTATGATGCAGAAAGCCGCTTGAATAGCAGCAGATTTGCAAAACTACCGCGATACCACCGTGACCCCTTGCCGGTCAATTTGCACCGGCAATAGCTCCCCGCCGGACTCCTCCACCGCTTTTTCCACGCGTTCCCGCGCGTCCGGCTCAATCAGCAGCACAATACACCCGCCGCCGCCCGCTCCGCACACTTTCCCCGCCAGGGCGCCGTTGCGCCGGGTGTTCGCTATGATCCGGTCGATTGTCTCCGTGGAAATCGTGGGCAGGTTCCTGCGGCGGAAGGTCCACTCGTCATGCATCAGCCGCCCTGTCTCTTTCCAATTACCCGCTTCCAGCGCGACGCGCATCTGCTGCGCGATTTGCGAAATGCGCTCCAGGTTATTCACCACCGATTTCTTGTTATTAATGTGGGCCTTGAATACACCCCAATTGTTGATGGCCGATTGCCGCGGCTTTCCGGTGTAACAAACCACCAGGCGGCGTTCGAGTTCGTCCAGATTCACATTGAGCTCGACGCGGCGCTCGCCACCGGGTATCAATTCAATGGCCGCCGCGCCACCGAACGCCGGCGGGTAGTGGTCCTGCATGCCTGTGGGGATGTGGATGACAATGGCCTCCGCGTCGCGGCTGATGTGGATCCAGTCCACCTTGCTGCGGCCCGTCCCCGTGAAGCGGTCCAGCGCCGCGCAAATGGACACCGCCATGGCGCTGGATCCGCCAATGCCCGCGCCCGCGGGAGCCTCCGAATTCGTCGTCAGCGTGAATCCGCCTTCCGGGCGGAAGAACTTCACAATTTCGGCCAGCAGGGGCAAGCGGAAACGTTTCGCGCGCGCCAGTTTTGCAAAGGACGCAAAGCTCTCCGCGCGCTTGGTGTCCAGCGAGACCAGCTTGATGCTTTCGTCTCCCGGCGCGTGCGTCTCGATCGCGCAATGCGCGTAACGCGAAATCGCCGCGTTCAGCGTCACCGCTCCGGGATGAAACAAGTACAGCGGCCAGATGTCCAGCGTACCTCCGGCCAGGTCTATGCGTGTTGGAGCTTGCGATTCGATGAGCATGTGCTTCCTGAGAAAGAGAAATGGATTGCCCGCGATGTATAAGGCGAGTTTAACTTAAGCCGCGCCATTTGATGCGCCGCGAATGCGCGGCATAATCACCGGGCCTGCTTCCTTGCGGGCCTGCGCCGGATTCGGTTCAAAACACCGGCGGCAGCGCGCTTCGTACATCTCCGTGGCCCCCACCACGATCAATTCTTCGCTATCCACAAGCCGCTGCGTGTGTACCGCCGGATTCCCGCAGCGCACACAAATGGCCAGCAGCTTGGTGATCTCCTCCGCCACCGCCAGCAGCCGCGGCATGGGTTCAAAGGGGCGCCCGCGATAGTCCGTATCCAGCCCCGCCACGATCACGCGCTTCCCAAGGTTCGCCAGCTTCGTGCACACCTCCACGACCTCATCCCCCAGGAACTGCGCCTCATCGATGCCCACAACTTCCGTGCGCGCCTGCAATTTCTCCAGGATCTCCGAGGCTTTGCTCACATTGTCGGACGGGATGCCCAGCCCGGAATGGGAGACGATTTCGTTCGCGGTATAGCGCGAGTCGATCACCGGCTTGAAAATCTGGACGCGCTGCCGCGCGATCTCCGCGCGCCGCAACCGCCGGATCAGCTCTTCGCTCTTTCCGGAGAACATCGGTCCGACCACGACTTCGATCCAGCCCATGTTGCCTTTCACAATGTCCACGTCGTTTCTCCTCACTCCCGGGCCCAAGGCCTCGCGCTGCGCGGCGTCACGATCCGGCCGCGGATGCCTTGCCGTACATCCTCTGATTGTAGAATGGTGCGAACGCCGCTACCACTGCCACTCGAAACGCTTCTTGCCTTGAGATTAGGTCCCCTGACAGCACGCCCCAGGCCCCCTGCGCGTCGCGAATCCCCACGGCTCCCGCGAAGCGGTCGATCGCCTCGGATAGCTCCCTGCCGTTCGATAGCACGTCCTCGGCCAGCGCTTCGGGAAGTTCAATGCTCCCCGAGCACCCAAAATGCCCGCACCGTCCATCGGTCACGTACGCCCAACTCTCCAGCAGAACACATCGCCGGCCATTCTCCATGGCTACATCCAGCCCACCCTCGAGACCTGCAAAATAATCCGCGAACTCACCGCTGGCCCTCAGTTTGTCCACGAGGGCTTCCGCCCTTTGCCGCGCCCCGCGCATCAATTCCTCCCGCGAAGCAGGCGTATGCCCCACCCCACTCTCCACCTCATAGCCTTGGATCTCCAGGGCCATCTTCGGAGCGATCAGTTCTTTGAAGAGTGCGGCAGCTTCCCGGACGGCATTCAGTTTTGGCCGCCGGGTGCTCCCGACAGCGATGCGGCAGACAGTCATCGAGTGCAGGACCCAATCGCGGGCATCATAGCGGGAATTGGCGCAAATGTTCAGCGGGATTTTTCGGAGGGCTGAGGAAATTTCCGGAAGAAAATGGAGCGGCCTATGAGAATCGAACTCACGCCTGAACCTTGGCAAGTCTGCAGGGAACGGAGTGTCAACGACTTACGAGGCATATTCAGAAGCGCTAAGTAGCGTTTAGAACGGTCAGAAACACTTAATGGTCCTTCGGTTGGTCCCACGCGGAATGCGGGTTGGCACCCTCTATTCTTGAACCGCGAACGGGTTCAGGTACGCTACTCAGGTCTTGTATCGTTGGTCTGCAAGTTCGCAATTGTTTCCTTGTAGGGGACTGCGGAGCTCTGGTAGCGCACCTGCTTTGCGCGCACCAAAACCGATTCCCAATACTCCTTCACTTGCTCCTAACTACTAACGTTTCCAATCAATCGGGGAATCTGTTTTCGCTCAAAAGTTAACCCGAATGAAATGAAAACGTTGGATTCTGGCACAGTTTTGCCACAGTGGACATCCTCGCCGTTTCCTTTGTGAAATACGTTAGCCCCGCATCTCGACAGGCGACCCTGGGTCTATGGCCGGGGGTTCTTTCCGAGAATCTTCAGCATTCCCTCGAAGATAGGCGTCGACCAGTTCTTTTTTGCCGCTAATCGCCGGCCAAAACCCAGGCTGGTCGTGATCATAACGTGCGTCTGGTCGCCCTTCGCTTCTAGTGTGGCGGTCACGCTTTCTCCGCCCGAGCCTCCATTTGACCATGTAGCATGGTCGCGTGGACGCTTGCACTCGATGCGACTGGCACTTGCCTCCGTGACTTTGCAGTTCTCGCTTTCCATGGCGGGCTTAAGGGCAGCCCCAACCTTGTCCATGTCGAAGGGAACAACCTCGTCTACATCCACGGTGATCAAGTTGGGATCGAAGGCCATTGTGATGGACTCGAAGGTGACGTCAGAAAGCGTCTTGATCCACTGCGCGCGGGCGACCGGCGTAAGCTCGTGGCTCTTTGTCGAGTACGTCACCAAATACCAGCTGTGCGGGCCGAGAATAATCCTCGCGATTTGCTCCTGTTCAGGCCAGTAGCGACATTGGTTAGCGTGCCATTCGACTAGAAAGCTGCCGGCATCCTGAGCCACCACGTTCCATTGGCTTATGGCGTCATGACATTTCTTTTCCATTCCGGCCCGGACTTTGTTCATTTCGCCTTCGAGAGAGCCCTTCACGTTTCCGTTGACGCTTTGAATGGTGATCAACTCGCTCGGGTCTTTCGTGCTGTTGTCCTTGCGGACGTACTCGAGGAGGTTGTAGCTACCGTTATAAAGATTAAGTTTGGATTTCCAGTCCGGACCAAATGGGCCGTACGTGTCTTCGTGTGCGGCTTGGGGCGTGGCGAGGACCATCCGTGAGGCGAGGCACGCGAACGCGACGAGCAAAATCAACCGATTCATTGTGGCTCTCCACACAGAGCGGATCGAATTCCCGGTTCGGATAAACTTGTAGCTGGGGCCGTAATGGGGCGAATCGTAACCTGTCGCACGCTGAAATCAAACTAGAAGTTACCAGAAGTTAGAGAAGCCGCGATATGATCTTGCGCTGACCATTTGCCGCGGCGAATGCGGCTCGGCGTTTGACAGGGAGAAGCAGGAATAGGCCAGACGGAGTCACGGAGGCACAGAGATCGCGGGTTAAAACTCCCACCTGCGATCGTCAAGAGGGCACACTCCGTCTAACCAACTCATCACTGGTGAACTGAGGTTCAAGTCGCCGTCATTGCCACAGGCGGATGCGGCCGGTGAGGCCGGCGGATGCGAGCCAGCGGCCATCCTTACTGTATGCAATGACGTAGAGCTCGCCGAAGCGATCCACGTTGAACCGCTCAAGCACAACCTGATTCTTCACATCCCAAAACGTAACAAAAGAGTTCAAACCGGTATCCAAGGGCCATTCGGCGCAGGCAAGTACTGTTCCATCTGGTCTAAACGCAAGCATGTGGATGTTCCCGCGGTGTTTTTCAAACGGGGATTCCGAAGTCATGACTCCAAGATCCCAAACACGAATACCGCCATAATGAGACCCTTTGGGCCGGAAGTCCCGGGAAGCACCCGAGGCGAGAAATTTGCCATCGGGGCTGAAAGCGACAGATTCCACGCGACCACTAACCGGGAGAGATCGGACCAGCTTTCCCGTTTGCGGATCCCAGAGGCGCACGGAGTCGTCGTCCGAGGCGGATGCGAGAAGGCGGCCGTCGGGACTGAAAGCGACAGCGTTTACCTTGTCCGTGTGCGCGGCGAGCTTCCGGAGCAGGTTGCCGGACCGGACGTCCCAAAGGATTACAGTGGTGTCCCAACTGGAGGAGGCGAGAGTTAGCCCGTCGGGACTGAAGGCGACGCCTGATACGCCGCCAATGTGTCCGGAAAGAGTGCGAATTTCATTTCCGGTGGAGGTGTCCCAGAGTTTTATGGTTTTGTCGAGGCTGGCTGACGCAAGGATTTTGCCATCCGGGCTGAACGCCAGACCTTTGACGATCCGTAGGTGCCCGCTCATGGTGCGGAGCACTTCGTTTTTGGAAACGTCGAAGAGATGGATTTGCATGTCGGCGGTTCCGGCAGCGAGCCAGTCTGAATACGGACTGAAGGCCAGCGAGAAAACCGCGCCGAAGTTGCCACTCAATTCCAAACGAGAAGAGGGCGGGGGCGGAGGAGTAGGACGGGGCTGGGGTGCAGGAAGCCCGCAAGCAGACCAAAGGACCACAAGAATGCCAACCGAGACCATCGTGATGACAGCCTGAGTCCAGAAGGGAAAGCGTCGGAATCTTTGGACTAACCTTGCTGTGAGACTCATACAAGCTCCTTCGGATCAAGCATCCAGGTGTGGGGCCAGAGGAAAGGGTGAAGCGGAAGCCACGGAAACTGGGGAAATCACGGAGCGGCGGAGAGTAGCAAGGCGAGTTCTTTCCAGATCATCGCGGTAAAAGAGGTTGTAAGTGTCGAAAGGAATGAGACGGCCGTCAGGATGAACGATGTGGATGCAGGTTTTCTTTACGGAGCGAACGTCGAAAGCGTGGGCGTCCAGAAACTGCACGATGAGCACGCGGAAGATATTCTTGTAGGTAAGCTCCGGAGGGGCGTCGACGTGGGGCAGGCAGCAGAGCAAATCGCGCAGGGAGACCACACCGGACTCCGGAGAATGATTCGTGGAAAAGAGTTTGAAAAGACAATCGCGAAGGCCTGGTTCTTCTTCGTAGACGATGGTGTTGCGCGCGCCGTCGATGAGCACCTGGGGTTCGATGATTCCCGTCAATGGGACGATCTTTCCGCCGATTTTCAGTGCGTAGGCCATGGCCAGTGAGTCGGGATGGCACGGAACGGGAATCACGTCTTCGGGCCGAAACACATTGGTTTGTTCCAGAATTTGTCGGCGGACTTCCGTGAGAGTCAGCCGGTCGGTGGCGGGATCGAAATTCTCAAGGCGGCCGGCGTCCTGAATCGGTTGGAGGGTCACGCCGCGGACGCAGGGCTGGGTGAGCGCAAAATCAATCACTTTGCCGATTTCGCCGTCGTTCAGGCCCTTCTTCAGGGTCACGACCAGCGTGGTGGAGATCTCGTACTTATTGAGATTTTCCAGGGCGCGCTGGCGCATGCTGCGAAGATCCGCGCCCCGCAAGTCCAGGAGCGTTTCGCGCTCAAAAGAATCGAATTGCAGGTATACCTCGAAGCCTGATTGATATTCCGCGAGGCGCTTTACAAACTCTTCCTCCTGGGCGATGCGAAGACCGTTGGTGTTCACCATCAAGTGGCGGATCGGCCGTGCCCGGGCCATTTTCAAGATGGTGAAGAAATCGGGGTGGAGCGTTGGCTCGCCGCCGGAGAGCTGCACAACGTCGGGCTTACCTTCGTTACGCACGACCGCATCCAGCATTTTCTCGATGAGGGCAAGCGGGCGGTGTTCCGTGCGCTCCGGGCCACTGCCGGCATAACACACGGGACAGCGAAGGTTGCACGAATCGGTGAGTTCTACCAACGTCAAGCAGGAGTGTTGCTCATGGTCGGTGCACAATCCGCAATCGTAGGGACAGCCCCACTTCACCGGGGTGTTGTAAAGCTGAGGCATTTCCGGGCGCTTGAGGAAAACTTCACGGCAGCGGCGGTAGTAGTCCACATCATCCGCGACGAGGACACGCTCGGCCCCGTGTTGCGGGCAACGCTTGAGCAGAAACACCTTCTCATCCTGAAAGACGATCTTGCCTTCCAGCTTGCGGAAGCAAGTCGAGCAAATGGACAGCGCGACGTCATAGAACATATAGGGGCGCACGCGGTCGGTCATGGCTGTTGGTTCCTGGGGCGTAGGACATGCAAGACAAGTGCCACGATCGCCCAGATGATGCCTGCTAGAAACGCAACGACTCCGGCGATCATTCCGCATACAAACAGAATGTTCATCGGCTTGTTGCGGCCATTGATATTGAACGTGTTGATCAATCCAAAGCAGGAGCCGCTGGCGAGCATGGCTCCGCAAAAAATCGTTAGCGCAATGGCAACGAGGCGGGATTTCCTGTCAGGTGGAGGAGAAGGACGGACAGTGCGGAAGTTTGGCGGTTCGGTCACGAGTTCTCCTCCGATTGCGAAAGGGACGCCGCGGCGGGGGAGGCCGGCGTCACCGCCGCGCGGCACCAGCGATGAACGTCCGCCGAATAATAGAGCAGCATGGCCACGCAGGCCCATTGTATCGAGGACAAGCCCAGAAAAATGCGAACATCGGGCTTTAAGACATCGATCGCCAGGCGAAACGAGAAATAGCCAACCATGAAGATTTTGAACAGATCGCCGTCAGGAAATGGTTGGCGAGAAACTCTCCACAGAAGTGTCGCAAGCGCCAGGACGAAGATGATTTCGTAAATTTGAGTCGGGTGGCGCGGGACGCCGTCTCCGAAATTGACCGCCAAGGGCAGCGAGGTGGCGGAGCCCGCGGTGTGGTCTTCCAGACCGGTCAGAAAGCACCCGATGCGTCCGATGGCAATTCCGATGCAAAGCGGGATGGCAAACAAGTCGCCGGTTCTCTGGGCAACTCCAATCCGTCGTTTGGTCCATTCGACGGCAATTAATCCGCCGATAAGGGCGCCCACTATGGTCTTGCCACTCATCAGGAACGGCGGAGCGTTCCAGTTCGCCAGCGTCAAGCGTGGATCTTCAAACCAATAGAGCAATTTGCTGCCGAGAACCGCGCCGACGGCCGCACCAGCGATGACCCACCAGCGGTTGGCATCGTCGATCGCGTCGCCTCTTCGTTTGCGAAGCCACAGGTACACCCTGAACGCTGCAAAGTAGGCGAGAGTTTCAAAGACGAGGTGGGGATGGAGCCGGAGGGAGCCGAGGTGAAGATAGAAAGGAAATGACATTAACGGGTGTCCGGACTTGTAGCGTGCAAGGTTACGCCCCGATTCGGATGTAGTCAACGCACCGTATCGCGCCATCTAAAATGTAACCGGAGGGGGTAACGTCGCGCCATTTAAGATGTAACCCGACCAAAAATTGTTTTCGAGGAGGTCCGGTTGGGGAACAAACGGCGATGGGAGTATCAGCGGGCGATCTATGACCGTTTCCATGACGTGACCCTGACGAAATCCTGCTCGCACTTCTTCGAGGCGTCGTAAAGCCTTATGGTGACGAAAAAAATTGATTTTGGGGAAGGCCCGCCAGGTGTTTTTTCTTCGCTTCAGGCAAGGTCTCCCCCTTCTTCACATAGGGCGCAATGGCGTCCTCGAATTTCTTGATTTGCTCAGCATTCGATGCGACCGGTTTATCCTTGGGAAAGTTGCTCTGAGCAACGGCCGGGGCGATCGAAGGAACGGAACTGATCAAGAAGAGGGCAAGAGGCAATGCCGCACGGTGGCTCATTGGTGCTCCTTCTCAGCCATTTCACTCGCTTTGAACCTCGTTGGTAAGTGCCCAGAAACCTCAAAGGTCCACAGCGGTTCCTTTTTCTGTGATAAAAGTCGCTGTCGAACTTCCGGTATTCTTGATTCGATAGGTGGTGCCTGATGAGTGCGCAAGAATTCAGTTCTCTCCCCCTTCACGATGCACTGCTATGGTCAGTAGAACTGCTATGGGAGCAAAAGCTCTGCCGTCTCCATCTCGCCGCTTTCGCGCAGAAAGGAGAGGCAGCGAGTCCACACCTTCTAGAGTTTCAACAGGTAACAGCATTGAAAGTACCGCACGAGGAGTCGTGGGGACCATCGTCTTCAGTAAACTCAGTCTCACATTCATTCGGCAGTTTCCAGGTCGAAATGCAATCCGGAGACACCATTGAGATCACCGCCCGTGGATTCACTCTTGTTGCCCTCTAGTCCGTTCGAGGGTTATGCTGTTCGATGATTTCGCACGTTTAATCTGATGAGTGCCCCGAAGCTCGTTCCACGGCCCGCTTTGCCAGCGCGCCTAAACCTGCACCTCAGCGCGGCCCGAAGACTGGTTGTATTTTGGCTGGCATTTATCGCCGCGCTCGGCGCGACTCCGGCTCAAGACTCCGACGATCTCCGATACCTACTGGTGAGACGGGCAGGCACTCCCGAGAAGAATTATTACGAATTCGCGCGGCACCTGGTTGCAATCTGGGATGCGGACCTTGAGTTCCGTGGTGTGCTTGACGTCAGAACCGAGGATCCCGCCAGCATCCGCTATGGGGTGTATCGGATCTATCGAAGCCGCGTCCTGCGGGAGACGGACTCAGAGAAACAACCGGCTTCTGCGGCGGAGGGCACGTTTGTATTGATCTATCGCCGCGATCCCGACCTGAAATTCTGCGCCAAAAGCTACCGGTTCGAGAACGAACCATCGGGGGCACGCAAGATCAGCTACACCGACTTTGTGGATGGGCGCGAGTACACTTTCCGCATGACGAAAAACTGGCCGCGCCCCTTCTCCATCTATGTGGTCGAGGTATTCCCCGCTGATCTCTTGCACGATGTCTGGCAGAAGTTCCACCAAAAGTAGCGGCAACCATTCGTGTCAGTGCCTACCTAAGAGAAGGAGGCTGGGCACACGCCGACAAGCCTTCCGCAATCACAAACACGCTAGTTATTGGTGAATTGGTGGAACCAGCTGTGGAGCGAGCCGTTTTATGCGCTCGCGGTATTCTGCTGAATCGGGCGCTGGGCATTTGAGCACAGCCGCGCAGAAGCATTCCGGAGGCCGATATCTGTGGTGACGGATGTAATGCAGAATAAGATCGGGTGCGCAATAGACTGCTTCATCGTTTGGCACCAGAATGTCGGAAGAACCCAAAGTGAGGGTCCGTCCCCGGTATCGGAATATTGGCTCGCCGCGGAATATCTGCGTCGCGCCACACAAACCAACATTGCACTTATGGAACCCGCAAGAATACATCAGCGGCTTCTGCGCGATCGCCACAAGTCGCTCAAGGACCAGCTTTTCAATCTCTCCCTTTGGGTAGGTGTGTCCAAACCACAGATAGCCCACCTCTTTCACAGGGCCGGTATTGGCCAAATCGGGGGCATAAGGCATGTTGCACGCATGATAGTTCAAGAAGCTACGTCAGTCACGATGAGTTAATGGTTGGCATAATCTTCGAGGCGGCGATCGTTGCTACTAATCGGGCTAAGCCCGATAACTTGCCTATCAGGACCTACGAATTGGCTCGTATAATCGGCCAAAGGGTTTCAAATTCCTTCTGCGTTTTCCGCGCCGCGATTGGCGGCTAATGCGAGGCTGTATGGCAGAACCTACGCCAGAAGATGCAATTATCCCATCTATGCCCCTGCGTTTAAACGAACTCCTCGTTCTGATGCGTTGCTTGAATGGCGCGCTTGAATTGGAACGCATAAGCGATGACGACAAAACGGTGGTTCGAGAAATTATGCGCCGAATCAATCTTTTCGCTGAGCGACAGGGTGCGTTCTGGGACAAGTTGCAGTGATTATGGCGCGTACTGGGATCTCCGGTAACCGCCGCAGCTCAACCGGTCGATGCAGCATTGTCCGACCGTACTCAATCAGACATTAACCAGGACAGTATTCCGTTTGAATCAACGCTCGCGAACGAATCTTAGCTCTTGAGGCCGTGCAAGTGGACTTGGGTCTAGTGTCGCGTTGACCCATTGAGACCGCCGCGGTAATCGGGACTTGTCGCGAAACATCGACGTGTATAGTCTTGTCCGTGACCCTGCCGACGCGAACAATGATGCCGTTTGGGGTATCTCTTGCGCTATTTGACTGCATTTCCGACAACACTGATTTTTGGCACCGTTCTCCTACTGACCTGGTTGGTTCCCAAGCTTTATAGGTGGCTTCGCAACAGCGTTATACCGTATATGTTAAAGACCCGCATGGTGTTTCCCTCGCAAGCGACTGCGACGCTTTCAACGGGGGAAATTGCCGGCCTGAAGAAGCCCGTTCCCGAAGATCCACCCATGAAGCTGTTTCGACCTCGTTTTAACCAACGATCAGGAACACCGAACATCAAATTGCGACCCAGCCCGGTACATAACTATGCGTCGTGCCATTGCCTCGATGCGCAATACAAACCCGACGAAAGGGGTGAAGAAGGCGCTGGGGACAAAGTCGTTCGCCCAGAGTGGCAGGAGCTTTTGTTTCACACTGAAGTTCAGGACAGAGCTTCTGAGGCATGGAAATCGCTGGAAGCGTACATCGCGAAGGTTCGCCATGAAGGGTCCGATGAGCTAAATCCGAGGCAGGGGATCGGTTCGGAAAAGTGGGAGCAGATCGTTGCCTTGCCTAAATCGATTGGGACACTGAAGTCCGTTAAGATTTTGAGTCTATATGGCAGCCACCTTGTCCGGATCCCTCCCGAGATAGGTGACATGACTAATTTAGAAGAGTTCGATCCATATACTTCGCGCTGTCTGCATTGGTTTCCCTACGAGATCACGAGGTGCGAGCACCTGACTCGAGGTCGCGTCAGTACACGGTGTCTGTATGGCAATTACAAGTACAGACCTCCGTTTCCGAGATTGCCCCAGATTTCGCCCATACTCTCGCCGGCAACCTGCAGCGTCTGCGGCGGACCATTCTCGCACGAGCAAATACATCAGGCTTGGATTTCATTGAGAGTCGCGACTGACACACTTCCGCTGTTGGTGCACGCCTGCTCCGAAAAGTGCATCGAAAGCCTGCCAGAGCCCGCCTTCGGTTACGTGCAGCGGCCGCATCTCGGAGGATTGGATCTCGAACAGCCGCCGGCTGATTTCTCAGAGCCGCGTCAATCGCCGTCTTAGAAGCATTCAACTCCCGATGAGGCGTAATCAGTAAAGTGGTTTTCGGTTCCGAGAAGGGAATGAGAGCTAGAAAAGTGATTTGCCAACAATTCCTCAACGGACTTGTTTCGTTGCGCGGTCGCACAAGGTCAGAAATTTCCGGAGACTCACTTGGATGCTTGCTTAGCACCCGGATGTGTGGATAGAGTACGGGAAATAACGAGGGATGCCCGAACGGGGAAATATGGACTCCGCAACATCTACATTCCGCTTGGTGGAGCGCTTCAAGGGGGGCGAGACGGAGGCTTTCACCCTCATCTTTCGTAAGTATCGCCGAAGACTGGCCGTCCTGGTGCACTACAAGATGAACGCGGGGCTGCGCGGGACGCTTGAGGTGGACGACATCCTGCAAGAGGTGTTCCTGGCGGCCGCTCAGGATATGGGCAACTTCACGTATCGGTCGCCCGGAAGCTTGATGGCGTGGCTCTCACGGATTGCGGATCACGCGATTGTGGACGCGGCGCGTCACCAGAAGCGTGGCAAGCGGCACGCGGAAGAGGTATTGAGGTTCCGGTCGGAAAGTAACCCCGCGGGGCCGGAGCCGGTGGATGCAGAAACGCCGAGCCAGTTGTTTGCGCGGGCAGAAAATATGCATATCCTTCTCAAAAAACTGGATGCCCTCCCCGATGAATACAGGGAAATTATCTTGCTGGCAAAGTTCGAGGGACTGACGACAAGGGAAATCTCCGAACGCTTGAGGAAAACACGTGAGAGCGTAGCCCTCACCTTGCACCGCGCTCTGAAACGCTTCAGGGAGCTGGAAGCCATGGCTGAACGACGATGAGCGCTGAAGAATCTCAACAAAATCCTCACAATCCACCTCCCCCTGATGAGGAATCTGGGGAGCGGGAACGCGCGGTAGCCGAAGCGCTGGCGGCATACCTGGATCAAGTTTCGCGCGAAGAGACTGTGGACATTGATGCGTTTTGCAAGACCTGCCCCGGACTGGAAAATGAGCTTCGGCCGTTGCTGGAATCGCTGAATGACATGGATGGACCGCCATTTTTCGAGGGTTTAGGCCCGGAATCCGGAGGAGGAGAGGAATTGCCCGAGAGGCTGTCCGGGCACAAGCTCCTCGGGGAGATTGGCGCTGGGGGAATGGGGAGAGTTTTGCTGGGATATGACGAGCGATTAGACCGAAAAGTCGCGATCAAAGTGCTCGGGGGACGCTACCGCACTGAAGAATCCGTAAGCACGCGCTTCATGCACGAGGCGCGCGCACTGGCGCAGATCAGTCATCCGAACATCGTGCATATCTTCAGTCTGGGCCCGATGGACGAGATTCCTCACTTCGTGATGGAATTGGTGGAGGGGACATCGCTCGTGGAGGCAGGGCGAGCGCTAGCGCTGACGCAAAAAGCGGAGCTGATGCGTAAGGTGGCACTGGCCGCGGATTTTCTACACGAGCACGAGATCATACATCGCGACCTTAAACCGACGAACATCTTGGTGGGCTCAAACCTGGAGCCGAAGATCCTAGATTTCGGGCTCGCGCAGCATCTCGAGAGCGCCAGCAGACGAGTAACACGGCCCGGGGAGATCTTAGGCACACCGGACTATTTTTCTCCAGAACACACCCAGCTGGGAGCGAGATTCGATCGGCGAAGCGATGTTTTTTCGCTAGGCGCGATGCTGTACGAACTGCTGACCGGAAGCCCACCCTTCCACGGGGAAACATTCGGCGAGCAGGTTCAGCGGATCCGCAACCAGGAACCGACGCTGCCGCGGCGGCGAAATCCAGAAATACCTCGGGATTTGCAAGACGTTTGCCTGAAAGCGCTGGAAAAGAAGCCGGAGAACCGCTACGCGTCGGCGCGAGAAATGGCGGATGACCTGGAGCGATTCCTCGCTGGAGAAAAAGTGCATGCGGTACCGACTGCGTATTCAAATCTGATGTCCGGAAAGGTTGAACAACACCTGCGGGAACTGGAGGGCTGGCGGGAGGAGGAGATCGTTTCGCAACATGAGTACGAAGTGTTGCTGAAAGACTACGGGCGGCTAGTGGAGAGAGAAGATGCTTGGATCTTGAACGCGAGGAGGCTGTCGCTGCCGCAGGTGAGTCTGTACCTGGGTGCATGGATCCTCACGGTGGGCGCGGCATTGTTATTCTTGTTCCAGTTTGTGGACCTTTCGGGAACGCTCGGGGTCATCGTGGTAACTGGAGTCGCGGCATTGATGGCGGACCGCGGGGTGCGGCTCTGGAAATCGGGACAGTTCCGGGTTGGAATCGCGTACCTGCTGGCGTTTTGCCTGTTGCTTCCTATTGCGTGGCTCGTGGCGTTTGGAGCGTATCATCTCTTCGCGAATGCTGCGGCAAATCCGGACTGGGAGCTGCTGGGGCGCATCTCAAAGACGTTCAAGCAAACAACAAACGCGCAGATCTGGTGGGCGGTGACGTTGTCGCTGCCGGCATACGTGTGGCTGAGGCGGTTTACGAAATCGTCGGTGTTCTCGCTGGTTTTTGCGGTCATGGCTGCATGGTTATGGATGGTCACGCTGATGCGAACGGGTTTGTTGGAATGGATGGACACCGACCCCGGAAAACTCTATTTACGGCTGATCCCCGCCGCATTGCTGTTTTTCGCGATCGCGTTTGCAGTGGAGTGGCGTCAGTTGCCTAACGATTCGCGGTACTTTTATCCGATCGCGGTAGTTTTCACGTTTGCAGCGTTGAGCGGCCTGGCGAGCGATCACAAACCGTATCAGGAATGGCTGGGGGCGCTGTTGCCCTGGACGCGTGGACAGATCGAGTATCTGTTTATTATCAATGCCGGGATCTATTTCCTATTGGAAGTCATTTGCGAGCGGTTCTCTGTGTCGCAAATGCGCGCAGTGGGAAAAGCATTCCGATTTGTAATACCTGGACACGTGCTGACCTCCTTGTTCTTTCTGGGTCTCGCGGCGACGGACAGATGGGGAGATCACCTGAACGATCTCTCCATGAAGAGGGAGGCGCGCGTTTTTGAGATGTTCCTACCGGCGGCGGCGCTGGTATTTGTGTATGGAAGCATTCGCAAGCAGATGAAGAACTATTTCGTCGTTGGGATGATATTCCTAGCGATCGGGCTGGTACGGCTGCAAGAGGACATCTTTGAACAGAGGTCGCGGTGGCCGATTTTGTTACTGATTCTGGGGTCCGTGCTGATGGTGAGCGCGACGCGGTATTCGGCCATCAAAATGGCTGTGGCGCGGATGATCCGGCACGGGGGCTAAGAGCGCTCGACAGGTTCGGCCAGGACTGCAATTCCCGCCTTTTTTTGTCGCTATAGCTTAATGAGGGGAAGTGATGGTCGGTAGGTCAGCGTCCGAGCTGCCGGGAGACGCGGGCGCCCCCCTTAGGAGTACAGCTATGGTTAGAGAAGCGGGCAAAAGGTCTTGGCGGTGGAGATGGCTACTAATGGCAGAGCTGGCGATTGTGAGTATTGTTGCGATCGGCTGCGACGCCGAGGTGCCGTTCGTTTTGTCGCTACAGCCGGTCTACACTCAGCTCGATTTGGAGGCCGATTCCAGATTGAACGGGATGTGGAGCGACAAAGAGGGAGACATCACGTTCTCGTTCGAACAGGTAACGGATAATCGCGAGGAAAACCAGTACAAGTACAAACTGGTCGTGAAAGAGAAGAATGGAGAGCAAGAAGAATCGGGTGAATTCGAAGCGCGCGTCGTGAGACTGGGGACCTGCTACTTTCTGGACATCTATCCCCTGGGCAGAAAGGAGGGGAGCGACTTTTATAGATTGCATTTTACTCGAGCGCACACCATCGCGCGCGTGGAGATCAATGAAGATTCGATCCAGTTGGCATTTTTGAGCGCAACTTGGCTGCAGGCAAAAATGGACGAAAAGAGCGTTGATACTCCTTCCGTGAAAGTAGATGATGAGCTGCTGCTGACGGGGACCACGGAGGAAGTGCAAGAATTGATTTTTTCTTATGCGAATGACGATGAGGCGTTCGCCGATCCAGTGTTACTGGAGAGGCAGCCGGTTGGGAAAGAAGAGCAATGAAAGTCCTAGAGACTGAGCAAGCTGGGATGCAGACAGCCGTGGGACGAGATTGCATGGAGCGCGTCCGATCAAGCCCGAGGGAGCGACTAGATAGCTGAAAAGAGATTGCGTTTTATCTACGGAGCCCGATCCGGTGCCCAGAGATGGGAGAAGAACGAAGAGCTCACGGTGTTCACAATTGGCCGTTCCGCGCGAAAACGAGGAGGCCACTGTTTGACAAGCAGCAAAGGGAGGTGCAGGGTGAATCACGCAAGTCTTAGATCTCGGCGAAGAGACCATATGGCAGGAAGAATCAAACTAGTTGCGATTCTCTGCGGACTGTTGGTGACACCCTTTGCCCCAAGTTCAAAAGGCGCGTTCGTCCTGGACCCATTGGACTCTTTCGAGGAACGATTGTCGGCAGACCTACAATCCTCGACACTTCCCGCCTCGTCTTCCATGCAGTCCACGAAGGAACAACCGGCTCCTGCGTCTTCGCAAATCACGCCCAGCGTCGCTCAAGACATGACTCCAGTTGATTTCAAAAACTGGGGATACCATTCCGCGCCGGGTGCCCACTTGGAATTGAAGGAAGTGGAACGAAAGCAGGGCAGGCGCGGTACCGCAATTACTTACCATGTAGAGAGCTCCGGCTTCCCAACAGGAAAGACCTATTCCTTGTGGATGATGCTGTCAGGAGATCATAAAACTAAGGCCGTTTTGTTTGGCTATATCGCCAACACGGCGGGAGCGCTGGGGTGTCCGGGGCAATCGCGGCCAGGCGATCCCCCAGTAGCGGGTTCGCACTGCTATCCCCTCGAACGGGCTTCACTCGATGTCGATAACTACCACAATGGAGAGCCAGTAGACTTTGCCATCGTATCGACGGACGGCACGGTGCGGGCTTATGCTCGTGCCTATCCTTTCCCGATTCAAGCCCAGGACGGAAAGTGCATTTTGAACGTCGAACTCGAAAACACCAAATTTACCTCCTTCGTCATTCGCGGTTCCGGTTTTGAACCGGGCGAGAATGTAACCACTTCCTCTAGCTTCGGAAATGATCAGACCGCTGGCACTCAACTAGCTTCTGTCTTGGGAGAATTCGCTACCGAAGTTCACGCCGACGTTCCTGAGAAGAATTCCGGCACCGCCTCATTCGCAGCCACCGGAAAGTCGTGCCATCCTTCTGTTACTTATGATTGGGGAAAAGCTGCCAAGAAAGTGCAGTGATTGGCTTGGACCAAGATCCACGCCGAACCCAAGGCGTCTGGGGTAGGCGGAAGGAGTAGCGCGATTGAAGTCAGTCGGGTTCCGATACTGACCGCGAAAGATCGCGGTCACATTGTCCCTGGCTGCGCTCCAATATTGACCTTTCCGATTATGTTCTTACTTTTTGCATTTCAATGGTGGAAAAGGGCAAATCCGCTCTCACTGGCGATTCCCTACAGACCGACGGCCGACAAGCTAGTCGTGATTGAGGATCTTCGCAAGATCCTGGCAGAAGCGGACAGAATCGTCGTCAAAGACTCTCCAGAGACATGGGCGAAAACCCTGTTTGATTCAACCGACAAGGAGGATCTGGAAGATCTCTGGGAAAGCTTGACCCTAGAGACGCCTGGGGCTGGAGAGTGGTTTCACTGCATGTGCAATGGTACCCCGGCCCTCTATGTTTTTCAGCAGGGCTGCCAACTTTTGGAACTGACCAATCACCATGGCCAATCAATCCGCTGCTCCCTGTGGGACAGCGATGTGCGCATCGTTGACGAAGAGAGATGGCTGTCATGGTTCGATTCGCGGGGAATATCAGGCCCAAGGCATGAATATGAGGCCATGCAGGCTCGAGGAGAGCAACACAAGAAGGATTGGCAAAGATGGCTGGACAGTATGCCGAAAGCACTTGCACCGGTTTGGCTAAATGCGCTCGACGAACTTGGAAACGCCGATCCTGCTCCCCTTCGCGCGGCGCTCGAAAGGGACATGCCGGACACGAGCGAGCGCATCCTTGCTTTGCTCGAGTGGTTCGGCTCCGGCGCCGGGCCTTGGTCCGGATTCCCCTCGTACGAAATCGTTGCCGAAAAGCTCATTCTCGACTTTTCGAGCACCGATATTATAGCGGCCATACAATCAGAGAGGTTGAGTCCGGCACAAACAGAGGGAGCCGCACGTCTCTTCGGAGGTTGGACGTTTGGCAAGCAGCGGCCCAAGGATCTGAAAGAACTCCCCAATGCTCTGAAGAAAGACCTGTGGCTTCACACCCAGAACACGAAGGACAAAGACAAGATCTCGCGAGCAAGGAGAGCATTCACAAATTAGATAAACGCGGCGTCTACAAGATTGAGCCACTGGCTGCCGCTGACATGGCGTCATGCATGCTCGTCCGCAAGCATGGCAGTAGTACCGACAAACGCCGTCACCGGAGACGTGGAGTCTTGTATCCAAGCGCCACTTTACCCCACTAATTAAACACTAGTGAGTCGATTTGCAACGTAACAGGAAGGGGGAGGACTTTATGATACGTTTCGGCTTGGTTTCCTTCAGTTTTCTTCTGTTAGAGCTCGGCGCTTCCGCCCAGGATATTGGTTGGAAAATCGCCATGGACGTTGCGGCAAAGGCCGTTCAGGAGAATCGTTTTGCGGACGCCGAAGTCTCATATCAGCGCGCCCTGGATCTAGCCAGACAATCGTCCGGGGGCCAGCCTCTTAACGTCGCCGTTGTTCTCGACGATCTCGCAGCCTTCTATCACCGCCAAGGTCAGTACGACAAAGCAGAGCCTCTCTATCGAGAAGCACTCGCAATCCGCGAGAAAGGCCAAGGGCCTGCTGACCCCAACCTCTTGCCACTTGTGAACAACTTTGCGGGCCTAAATTGCGCTGAAGCCAAATACCAAGACAGTGAAAAGCTATTTGACCAAGCGCTGGAGATTGGCAAGAAAAAGTTCGGCCCAGAGCATCCGACTGTTGCTACGAGCCTCCAGGGATTGGCGGCAGTGGCCCAAGGTCAAAAGCTTGAACCAAAAGCCGAGAGCCTTTTCCTCGAAGCTATTGCGATTCGTGAGAAAGCAACGGAACGCGAGGATCCCGATTTGGCTTACAGCTATGAGGGATACGCGGCTGTTCTCCGAAAGACAAAGCGAGAGGCCGAAGCAGAGGAACTGGACGCTCGCGCAAGGGCAATCAAAGTCTGGACGTCTGCAAGCCTTACATTAGGCCTTAAGGATCTCCCTCCCCTTCAGAAAGCCGCTTTTCTGGGGGACACCAAGCGGGTAAATGCATTGCTTGGCGCAGGAGCTGATCCCGAAGGTCTCGACAACCAAGGGGACTCCGCGCTTTTGTACGCTGCGTGGATGGGGCACACCGCCATAACTAAGCGACTAGTGAACAAGGACAATTCCAATTCGTCTTTTTCATTAGGCCTAACACCTTTATATGCTGCCGCACAAAATGGTTAGGCGACGGTTCCCTGGCCGGTTGTATATAGCACGCCTGCTTGGCAGCCAGGTGTGAGATGAATGACGCAGACGTCCGAGCGACCAGTCTTGCCTTTCGCGAGAGAACCCTATGTTACATACTCTAGGCACTTATTTACATCTGCCGAGGATTTGGTACACTGTTCCCGAGGGCATAATGCAAAACTCAAAAGCCGAAAAGCTCCGCAAGCTGGTGTCGACGCGCCAAATCGTAAGGGCCAAAGATGCGAGGGAACTCGGCATTCCACGAACGTATCTCCCGCGGCTGGCTCGCCGGGGGGACCTGGAAAAGGTCGGCCGCGGTCTCTATTCCTCTCGAGATTTCTCGGGAACCGAGAACTCCTCCCTCATCGAAGCGGCCTACCAGATTCCGAAGGGAATCGTCTGCCTGCTCTCCGCGCTCCGGTTTCACAATTTCACAACGCAGTCTCCCCACGAGGTCTGGATGGCGATCGGTCACAAAGCCTGGTCTCCCAAAGTTTCCTCTCCCCCGGTTCGTATCGTGCGCATGTCCGGGCCAGCCCTTCACTTTGCAATGAAAGAATATTCTATTTCCGGCGCAACTCTTCGCGTGTTTTCCCCGGCAAAGACGGTGGCCGACTGCTTCAAGTTTCGCAGTAAGGTTGGCCTCGATGTCGCCATAGAAGCCCTCAAGGAATGTCGCCAGCAGAAGAAAGCCTCGATGGACGAACTCGCTGCCGCCGCCAAAGTCTGCCGCGTCGCCAATGTCATGCGCCCGTATCTGGAGTCACTCTAGTTGACAAAACCAGCCCCAAAGAACCTCCCCGCTTCCGTCCGCCAGAAGCTCGCGAACCTCGCGCGCGAGCGCAACGTGGATTTCGGACTGATCCTCGTCAAGTACGGGCTCGAGCGCAGTCTCTTCCGGCTGAGCCGCTCCCGTCACCGCGACGTTTTCATTCTGAAAGGTGCGCTGCTCTTCGAGCTGTGGACGAAACAACGCTATCGTCCGACACGGGATGCTGATTTCCTCGCTCGCGGTGACAACGCCCCGGAGCGCTTCGCCCGTATTTTTCGGGAACTCTGCGTTTTGGAAGTCGACGAGGACGGCCTGCGCTTCGATGCCGAGACCGTCGAAGCGGAACGCATCTCCGAGGATGCCGACTACGAAGGCGTCCGGGTGACCTTGCTTGCGTATCTCGAACGCGCAAAGATTCCCATTCAGGTTGACATCGGCTTCGGCGACATCGTCACACCCGCACCTTCCGAGACCGGCTATCCCACGCTCCTGGAATTCCCTGGCCCGCGTTTGCTGGCCTATCCGAAAGAAACCGTCGTTGCCGAAAAACTCGAAGCACTTGTGAAACTCGGGATCGCCAATACCCGAATGAAGGATTTCTACGATCTGGAGATGCTGTCTCGAACTTTCGCCTTCGAAGGAAAAATTCTCGCCCAAGCGATTCAAAACACCTTTCAAAAACGTGGAACTGACCTTCCGATGGCAGGTCTACCCGTCGCCTTCACGTCCGAGTTCTATGACGACGTAAACAAGAAAAGGCAATGGATCGCGTTTTGCGCGAAGAACAAGTCCTACGTCGAGAAGGCTGAATTCAAGGCGGTGATGGAAGACATCCGAAACTTTCTCGCTCTCCCGGTCCGCACCGTTCAAGAAGGACATTCGTTCACGAAGACGTGGAAGCCCGGCGGCCCCTGGCGTTGAAACGGTTATCAATGCACTTCGTTCCAGGAGTTCTCAAGACTCGGAACGATGCAAACTACCGGATTTAGTCTCCTGTTCTCTTCTCCCCTCTGTGGGCACATTCCTCCAGGCGACTTTCAGAAAAATGTACTAGTACCAAGATTTTTTCTCCGTTTTCGACTTCTGGATGTTCCTTACATAAGTAGAGGGCCGTGATCGGGAATTCTCTGCCAGCCTGGACATTTCCGGGGGATTAAGATTTTTTCTTACTTTTTCCCTTCTGGATGTTCCTTTAATAAGTAGGGGGCTGTGGCCGGCAGGTCAACTTCCGGTTCGGGCCACATCCCAACAGCTAAAGTTTTTTCTCACTTTTTCCCGTTTGGATGTTCCCTAGTAAGTGAAGGGCGCCGACAGAGCTGAGGATGGTCCGGCGGGAAGGCGGAAAATGAAGATCCTGGGGCAGATCTGCCCCGGTCAGACTTTTTTTCTTACTTTTTCCGTTTTCAAAGCCTCTTTAGTAGTAGGGGGTGCCAATGCCAGAAAGTCTCGACGGCATCTCTATCCTGGAAAGGTGACGCGAGCATGCAAGGCCTTAATCACCTCAGCCTTCACGGCTGGCGTCACCCTGGGGTGACGCGAAGTTGTTGGGAGCGCAAAGGTTGCGCATGGCATGACATTCAGTTTGGACACGGGCAAAACACCCGGATGGGCTGGAGCGACCCCACTTTTGCTCACGGTTCCGTGGCCAAATTGATGCTTGGGGTCGCTCCAGCCCAACAAGAATTTCTTTCGGTGCGCGCGATAAGAATTTGGACGAAGCAGGTGAAGAAGGTAGGAATTACGTACTTCAGCTTCGTCTTCACTATCTTCTTCTCCTTGTGAACCTCATAAGTCTCGGGAAAACGAGGAAATAAGAGACATGAGGTAGAGAAAAGTGACACAGAAAAATCACCAAATTGGGCGGGAGCGACCCCACTTTTTCGGTTTTCAACCGCCCAAAAAGTTCGTGGGGTCGCTCCCGCCCTCCCAGGAACTTCGGAACCGCGTTTTGCGCGGTGGCATACACAGACCTGAGAAATTGTCAGACAAGGGGTCTGACAATTTGTATGAGAACAAAAGGAGAAACCCGTTGTCTATATTGAAGTCACCACCAAAACAGCCCAAAGCAGTCACCATCCAAGCGCGTGTCGAAGAATCGGTAAAGAATCAGCTGGAACTCTACGCTGAGTTCATCGATGCTTCACCGTCTTACGTGATCACCGAAGCCCTGAAGCTGCTCTTCCGCAAGGATGACGACTTCAGACGCTGGGTAGACGAACACACAAACAACCACAACAACGAAAAAGTAAATGGAAAGGTTCTTGCCAAGGCCGTCTAGCAAACATGAAACTCCGTCCAACCCAATTCGGTGCGCGCGAGGACACAGCGTCCCCAAGACAGCATGCCCCGCGCTTTGCGGAAAATGCCCACTCGAATGCAACTTGTATTGAAGAGGAGAACTCAGAAGTGGCGGAAGATTTCCTTCTAGCCGAGGCGCTCGGGGAAGGTAGAAAAAGCCGTCTGCATGCCACGTCACAACACGCGGCCACAGAGGAGGAAGGGAGGGCCTGTGCTGAGCGCTCGGCCCAAGCGTCCACACTCAAACCCTCACAAGAATCCAAGCCTGCCTTCGAAGCCTTGATCGGCAGCCCCGAAGCAGCGAAATTGCTGGGCAACATTCACGTCAAGACCCTGCAGCGCTACGCGCGGATGGGAAGTCTTCCCGGATACCAAATTGGCGGCCACTGGTATTTTCGTGTATCAGAGCTGGACGCATGGCTACAGTCTCGGATAAATTCAAATTGCCAACCCGCTGACCGCGTGGATTTCACACAGGAGAAGACACAGTGAAATTCACACGGCAACGTTATCAGTCAGGAAGTTTGTCACGCGAAGTGCGGAAGGCCGGCCCCGCAGTTTGGATTTTCCGTTGGCGCGAGAACGCAACGGAAGGAAGGGTCTACCGGAAGGTGGTTGTGGGTACCATCGAACAGTTCCCAACCAAGACAGCGGCAAAACGTGCCGTTGAAACACTTCGCTCCACGATCAACGCGGTCAATCCCGCAGTGCCCGTGACCTTAAGGCAATTGGTCAAGCACTATGAAGGGAACGAATTGCCTAGCAAGGCGTTCTCAACACAACGAACCTTCCAGACGTCGCTGAAGATTTGGGTTCTTCCGAAGTGGGGCGAACACAGGCTTTCAGACGTGCGCACAGTGGAAGTGGAAGGCTGGCTTCACGGCCTGCCACTTGCGAATGCGACAAAGGCGAAAATCAGAAACACCATGCACGTCATCTTTGCCCATGCCGGCCGCCACGAGTGGATTGCGACGAATCCTATGACGCTCGTGCGCCAGAGTGCGAAGCGTGAGAAGTTGCCCGACGTGCTGGAACTGGATGAACTGAAAAAGTTGCTGGCAGAGCTTGAGAACCCGGCGCGAACGTTGGTCTTTCTGACCGCTGCCACGGGATTAAGGGTATCTGAAGCCCTGGGGTTGAAGTGGTCTGACGTTGACTTCGCCGCTGGTGAAATCCGGCTCAGCAGAGCAGTAGTTCATCAGCATGTTGGCGACATGAAGACAGAGGCTTCCCAGAAACCCGTGCCTATGGATGGCGCACTGCTCGAAGCTCTGCAGGATTGGAGCAGACAGGCACCGTACCGGCAGATGGGTGACTGGGTCTTTGCTAGCCCGGATATGGACGGCAAACAACCGTACTGGCCAGAGACGCCGCTAAAGTGCTACGTGCATCCCGCTGCGAAGCGCGTAGGCATCACCAAGGCTCTGGGCTGGCATTCCTTCCGCAGGACGTTCGCAACGCTCTTGAAAGGCGGCGGTGAGGACGTAAAGACGGTCCAGGAACTGATGCGGCACGCAAGCAGCAGACTGACGCTGGACGTGTACGCACAGGCTTTGACCCCGGCTAAACGGGCAGCACATCTGAAGTTGGTTGGATTGATTCAGCCAGCGGCAGAAACAGCAATTGGTCCTTTATGGTCCCACGCTGAAGATGCAGTCGCCGTAAGTAGTTGAAATTATGGAGCGGCCTATGAGAATCGAACTCACGCCTGAACCTTGGCAAGGTTCCGTACTACCATTATACTAAGGCCGCTCGAACTCTTATTTTATAGCACGCAAGCACACCAAAAACCAAGTCAAA
>Ga0181533_1001905_pt1 | contig 25659 bp, 17 predicted proteins | sample PEATcosm2014_Bin_45_FD_119772 | JGI IMG/M metagenome (GOLD analysis project Ga0181533, IMG submission 119772) | Peatland microbial communities from MTU Mesocosm Facility, Houghton, MI, USA - PEATcosm2014_Bin11_60_metaG | ecosystem: Environmental > Terrestrial > Soil > Wetlands > Peat | place...
AACAGCCAACAATACGGTGACCGTGACCTGGAACGTTGCAGGCGCACAGTCCGTAAGTGTCAATTACTTCAACAGCAACAATTGCTCAGCTCTTGTTTCGACAATTTATAATGTCACCGTGAATCCCTTACCTGTTCCGACGATCAGCGGTCCTACACCTGTCTGTATAGCATCTACCGGCAATGTTTACTCCACCCAGTCAGGAATGACCAATTACATCTGGTCAGTCTCTGCAGGTGGTACCATCACCAGCGGTGGCGGAACAGGCAATAATACAGTGACTGTGACCTGGAACGTGGCAGGCGCTCAAACCGTCAGCGTGAACTACACTAATTCAAGTGGCTGTACAGCTGCTTCCGCTGTAGTTTTCAACGTGACGGTTAATCCTCTGCCGGTTCCCACCATTACAGGACAAACCACCATGTGCGTCAATTCAGGTTATTATACCTATACTACTGAAACCGGGATGCAAAACTATACGTGGGCTGTTTCATCAGGTGGTTTGATCAACTATGGATCAGGCACTTATCAGATCACGGTTTCATGGATCGCTGCCGGGGCACAAACTGTAAGTGTCAACTACAGCAATGCCGTTGGTTGTTATGCTTTACAACCTACCGTGCTTAACGTCACGGTCAACCCTGTGCCTGGCCAGGCCGGGACGATCAGCGGATCTTCTGTTGTTTGTGCAGGTCAGAATGGTGTAGCCTATTCTGTTGCACCAATCGCGAATGCCACGACCTATGTTTGGGCTTTACCGCCCAATGCTTCGATCGCATCCGGCTCAGGTACCAACTCCATCACTGTGAACTTCGGCGACACTGCAACTTCAGGAGACATCTTCGTCTATGGCAACAACCTCTGTGGCAACGGAGGTGTATCACCCGCGTTCCCAGTCACTGTTAACCCGCTTCCTGATTCTGCAGGAATTATTTCCGGGCCGTCTGATGTCTGCATAGGCGCTTCAGGAGTGATCTATTCTGTCACACAAATCGGTAATGCTACCGGTTACCTGTGGACAGTGCCAGCCGGTGTTCTCATCACGGCAGGGAACAATACCAGTTCGATTACTGTTGACTTCACCTCCTCTGCTGTTTCCGGTGACATTACTGTCCAGGGGACTAATTCCTGCGGCGACGGAATAGTCTCCCCGAACTTCGCAGTGACCGTGAACCCCATTCCTCCTGCTCCTGTCGTCACAAATACAGGAGATACCTTGCGCAGCAGCGCTCCCACAGGGAACCAGTGGTATTTCGAAGGAACCCTCATTACAGGAGCCACTTCACAGACCTATGTCGCAACACAGACAGGATACTATTGGGATGTGGTCACCCTCAATGGTTGTTCTTCCGATACCTCGAACCATAAACTTATACTCATTACGGGCATTGCTCCTCATCCTGCATCCGTGATCAAATTATATCCGGTACCCAATGATGGAAGGTTTAATGTTTCAATCACCACGGCTTCAGAAGAATCTTTCTCCTTCAGAGTTTATAATAACCTTGGAGTAATGATCTATGAAGAAGCAAAGATTGATGTAAATGGTTCGCTTGTCAGGGTGGTAGATATCAGTACTGCTCCAAATGGCATGTATACTGTCGTGATCACCAGCGATCAGGAAACTGTCGTGAGGAGGATCATTGTCAATTATTAATCATCAGGATAGTTGATAATTTATCTGTAGTTTTTAATCTTTAATCTTTTATTGAGAAAAGCCCTGCCGGAAACGGCGGGGCTTTTTTTACCTTTGCAGCTGTCCATGAGAATTTACTGCGCAATGGCAAAGAAATCTTTTCAGGGTACAGTGTTGATTATCTTTTTAACTGTCTCATCCTATGCTCAATATTATAGCACAGGGCAAGATCCCGCATCATTGCAATGGAGGCAGATCCGGACAAATAACTTCCAACTGATCTATCCTGAGGATTTCGAAAAGAAAGCGCAGTACCTCTCAAATATCTTGGAGATCGTGCAGCGAAATGAAACAAAAACACTGTCTGCAAAAGTTCCACTTATCCCGATTATAATTCATTCACGTTCCACGACATCAAACGGAGTAACAGTATGGGCCCCCAAGAGGATCGAGTTTTACTCATGTCCTCCCCAGACAACTTATCCCGAGGAATGGCTTGAGCAGCTTGCCATTCATGAATGCCGGCATACGGTACAACTCAGTAAAATGAACCAAGGATTTACGAAAGTGCTTTCCTATATCTTAGGAGAACAGGCTACCGGTGGCATACTCGGACTATACATTCCATCGTGGTTCCTGGAGGGTGATGCCGTTAGTACCGAAACAGCATTATCCAACTCCGGCAGAGGCAGAACCTCTGAATTTGAAAATATCCTGAGGGCACAAATGCTGGAAAAAGGAATTTTTTCATATGACAAGGCGGTTCTGGGATCCTACCGCACTTTTGTCCCCGATCAATATGAACTGGGATATCCTCTTGTTGCCGAAGCCCGGAAAACTTATGGGCCTTCAGTATGGAATACAGCCCTGGACCGCACAGCCAGGATGCCTTTCATGGTCGTTCCATTTTCATCAGGAATTCATAAAGTGACTGGTCTTTATAAAGTCAGGTTTTATAAGAAGATGCTTTCTGATTTGACCGATCAATGGAAAAGCCAGGAAAAGGCTCTTACCTACACGGCCTGCTCTCCGGTTTCAAAACCAGATGGTAAAAACCACCCTGTCTATATTCACCCGGTATTTCTTAATGATTCTGTCATCATTGCACAAAAAGAAAGCCTGGACGATCCGGGTATGATCGTCCAGGTTGACAAGAAGACGGGAAAAGAGAAAAAAATCGTGACTATCGGACAGACCCAGGATGAATCCATATCCGTTAGCGGAAATTATATCATCTGGACAGAAGTTCAGCAGGATTCAAGATGGCAGAACCAAGATTATTCTGTCATCCGAATTCATGACCTCCAAAAAGCCAGGACCTGGAACCTTACACATAAAAGCCGCTATTTTGCTCCATTCCTTTCACCGGATTCCAGACAAATTGCGACTATAAAAATAGACATGCAAAACCGATGTTCCATTGATATCCTGGAACTCCCTAGTGGAAAAATAGTAAAAAAATTCCCCATCGGAAAAAATGCCCTTGCCCTTACGCCTAACTGGTCATCTGATGGGCATATGTTGGCCTTTACTATCCTGAATGAGAAAGGAAAGAGTATTGCCAGTTTGAACATCCTTACCAGGAAGATCCTGTATTATGTTCCTTTCAGTTTCACAGAGATCTCCGGACCCAAGTTTTACCATCACAGATATATTCTCTACACTGCTGATTATTCGGGAATCGAAAACATATATGCTGTTGATACTGCCACTGGAAAGATCTACCAGGTCACATCCTCACGGTTTTACGCCAAAGACCCTGATTTTATGACCGATCGCAGGACCATGATCTATTCTGATTATAATTCAGACGGACTCCGGATAGTTGAGACCAGAATCGATTCTACGCGATGGATCCCGCTGGAAAAGATCACTGACAGCTCCATCAAGCTCTATAGCTTTCTGGTTCAACAGGAACAGGTAAATGTCCAGGACAGCGTTCGTTCGCGCAGAATCTATAGGATGTTCGGGTCTGACAGTTGTGATCTTACAAAGGACACAGTAAAGGGAACTATTTTCACCTCAAAGAAATACAACAAATTCCTTCACCTGTTTAATCCGCATAGTTGGGAACCTGCCGTTGTCGATGCTACAAACCTGACATTCAATCCTGGCATTTCGGTACTTTCCCAGAATGTGCTTAGCAGTATGTTTGCCTCTGCAGGTTGGGTGTACAATACCAATGAATCTACCGGGAAGGTTTTTGCCAATCTCAGTTATCAGGCGCTATATCCGGTTTTTGATCTCGGTTTTTCAATTGGAAACCGTGCCTCATATTACGAAACGAGGAGGTTTACCTGGCAAGAGATGAATATTGACCTGCATTCAAGTATTCCCTGGAATTTTTCAAGGGGCAATTACTTTCGGTATCTGACCCCGTCATTCGGAACTACGATCATTGGAATCACACATAATGCCTCCACCCCATCACAAGTGACGAAAGGATTGATAACAAGCATAGATTATCAATTATCCTTTTCACAATATCTCCAATCTTCAGCGAAAGATATGTTTCCCCGGCTTGGGCAGACCCTTAACCTGAATTTCAGGAATACGCCTTTCCCGGGAAACCAGATGGGTGATATATTTGCGGCACAGACCAACCTATACTTCCCCGGGATCTTCAAGCACCAGGGTATCTGGGCATATGGCGCTTACCAGTCATATCATCGTCAGGAAGATATTCTTTATACCTATTCCAGCATAATAACCTTTCCCCGGGGTTACACAGGGATTATGGATGAACAAGTTATGAGTTTTTCATTGAACTACAAGTTGCCTCTCTTTTACCCGGACTTAAGCCTGGGCTCGTTGATATATTTTAAACGTTTTAAACTGAACCTCTACTTCGATTGGGCACAAGGCTGGACAGGAAAACAGGTGAACATCTACCAATCAACGGGTGCTGAGCTGACTACAGACCTGAATCTTTTGCGATTTGTTTACCCATTCGATCTGGGGGTGAGGGCAATCTTCTTTCCGGGGAATTCAACGTGGGGGTGGGAGCTGTTATATGCTATCAATCTTTAACTTATTGACTATCAATCGTAATACAAATCAGTTCCGGATAAAATACGTTGTTGTGGTTTCTTAAAAAGGTTCACATCCGGCGGCTTTTTTGTTCTGACAAGGAAAGTTCATTATCATAAGATTTTCATCGCAATTATTTTAATAGCTTTGCATCTTAATGATTTGTAAAATACAATATAAGATCATAGTTCTGGTATTTCTGATAGTACCACTCTGGTCGTGGTCACAGGGAACAACCAAGATCCTTTTGGAACACGCTGATTCGCTTGTACACAGCAGCAAGAAACGGCCGGAGTTCCAGCGACTGATGGGAAATGTGCGTCTCAGCCATGACAGCACTATCCTGATCTGCGATAGCGCTTTTCTCAATGATGAAAAAAACTTTGTGTTAGCATATGGTAATGTGCACATCCGGGTGAGTGACACACTCAACCTCTATGGTGATTCGCTGAATTACAATGGTGATACCCGGTTGGCTAAGATCTGGGAACATGTAAGGCTGATCGATAATGAGACCACCCTTACTACTGATACGCTTTCATTCGATCGCACAACTGAGATAGCCAACTATGAATACTGGGGCAAGATTGTTAATGATAATAATGTATTGGTAAGTAAACGCGGCTATTACCATACCCGGACAAAGGAATTCTTTTTCAAGGAGAAAGTGATCCTGATCAATCCCGATTATGTAATACATTCAGATACACTATTGTACAACACTATCACGAAGACGACCTATTTCTTCAGTCCTTCCAACATTAAAGGAAAAGAAGATTCCATTTATTGTGAGAACGGCTGGTACAATACTTATTCTGAGATTGCACGTTTCCGTAAGAATGGCTGGATATACCATCTCAACCAGGTTCTGACAGGGGATAGTATCTTTTATGAACGGAAGATTGGTTATGGACAAGTCTTCAAGCATGCTATGTTAATGGACACCGTTCAAAAGACAATTCTCACAGGCAACTATGGTGAATTAAATCGTATAAAAGGGTTTGCATTTATGATTGACAGTGCAATGGTGAAGATGATCGACAAAAAAGACACGCTCTTCCTTCATTCCGACACAGTTTATGCCACATTCGATACAAACCAGAACATTCATAACATCCTGTTCTATTACAAGGTCAAGTTCTTCCGCCGCGACTTACAGGGATTATGCGATTCGATGTCGTATCACGGTCGTGATTCTACTTTGTTCCTCTATCATGATCCCGTATTATGGTCATCAGAAAATCAACTTACTTCCGATTCTATCAAACTAACCCTCCTCAACAGTGAGATTGATTCTATGATCCTTTACTCCTCTGCTTTCATCATTTCTCAAGATGATACGAATAAATTCAACCAGGTGAAAGGGAGGGACATGGTTGGCTTTTTTAAAAACAATGAACTTTATAAGATCAAGGTATTTGGGAATTCCGAAACCATTTATTATGCCCGTGAAGAGGATCACAGCCTTATTGGAATTACACAGGTTTCTTCCAGCGACATGCTGATTTTTGTCGAAAATAACAAGATCAAATCGATCACCTATATCACTGAACCTAAGGCAAAGACCTCACCTGAGAAGGATGTTTCACCCTATGATCTGAAACTGAAGGGATTTAAATGGATTAAAGGGAAAAGGCCCTTAACGAAGATGGATATTTTTCGCTGGTGACTTCATCTCTCCCCGACTTAATGACTAACTGAACGTTTAACTTCATAATCTCATAACTAGAAAACGGATACCTTTACATAACGTTTAGGGTTGGCCTTAATGTCTTCCAGTAACAGGTTCAGGTCGCTGGCGGCTTTCTCGACCTCCTTGTAAAGTTTATCATCATTCAGCAACAGTCCAAGAGTTCCTTTGCCGTTATTGATTTTGTCGACCGCAATATCGATATCAGTAATTGCTTTATTCACCCGGGCAATAGTGCCAGGGATCCTCGCTTTGGCGAGAGAATCACTGAGTTCCGAAAAATTCGTGAGGATGTTATTAATCTTCTGATTATTATTCTTCAGGTTCTGGCTTATTGATTCGACGTTCACGATGATGCTGGCCAAGTGGTTGCGCTGTGAACCTACGAGGGTATCCAAATAATATGTGGTGTGAGAAAGATTTTTCAGGACATCTTTGATGTGTTCAATTGAAGCTATAAGGTTATCGCGCGTATCCTTGTTCAGTACCTGCTGTATCATTGTTGCCACAGTATCGATAGACCCCAGCAAACGTTCTGTTTTATTTTTGAGAGGGATGAGCTGTTGGTTTAGTTCTTCTCCGATGGACGCTTCGATAAAGGATTGCAGGGTATCCTGATCTTTTGCGATTTTTTTTGAATCGCCAAGCACTATTTCTATATATTTCCCGCCGATAAGGTTCTCCGAATTGTTGATCCTGGCAACGGAATTGACCGGGATTGGGTATTTTACTGAAATAGAAAGTTCTGCAACAATCTTTCCACGTTGTTTATTAGAGAAATAAAGGGCCTTAACCTGCCCGACATTCATTCCACTTATAGTAACATTATTGTCCGGCGCCAACCCATTAACCCTGTCATATACCGCATAAACGATCATCCTGTGCTTGAACAGTTCCATCCCTTTCAGGTACATAAGTCCCCAGATCAGAACGGCTGCTGCAATTACAAAAATAGCCCCTATCCGGAATTCCTTAGTTATCCTAAACTTCATGTATTATAATTTCAGGGCAAAATTATTAATTCTTTCAGTTTGAATCCTTGATAATTGAAAATTTTGTGATGTGTGATGAGATTTTCTCTATTTCTGCATCTCAGAAAGCAGCCTTTTTGCTTCTGCTATGGAAATCCTTTCCTCACCATGAAAAGCTACAATAAAAGCATCATTAAATCCCTTATTTTTAACCTCAGTCAACACCCGGGCCAGTGCCTCAGGACTGGATGCTTTCCCCGCAGTGTATTTGAATAAGCCCTGATGCTGATACATCCATACTTCCGGCAGTCCTTCAAATTTCACAGAATGTGTGCTTATCATCTTTTGGGAAGTAGCAATCTGAACGCGGAAAACAATATCCTCAGTATTTTCTTTTTTAGCCACAAGAACAGGCTTGTTTGAAGGAAACGCTTTTGGATTTTCTTTGACCTTTAAGGTATCTCTTAATATTTTCTTTGGTTTTTCCTCTGAACTTGATAGATCCTTTTGTGCATTATTTTCCCTGGGTTTCTCTTTTGATACCATGGTATCTTTTTTCACAGCCATCCCTTCAGTTCTCTCAGCCGGGGGAGATATTTCTTTTTCGACAACAGGCGATGTTTGATTTGCTGTTAAGGAAGTAGATTTTTTATTATTTAGGGATGCAATTTCTTTTCCGTTGCCTTCTTGTTTTGCTTTAAACTTGCAAAAAGCACGGCAGATGGCTGATGCAATATATTGCTGCCCTTTTTCCGACATAAGGAATTTTTCTTCTTCCGGGTTTGAAAGAAAACCAGTTTCTACAAGCACACTTGGCATGGTAGTTCTATAAAGAACAAGAAAACCGGCCTGCCGTACGCCCCGGTCATTCATCCCCACCCTGTCCTTCATTTCATCCTGCACAAATGAAGCAAACTTCGTACTCTGTTCAAGGTAGGCATTTTGAAAGAGAGTAAAAGTAATATATGATTCATCTGAGTTTGGATCAAATCCATTGTAGGTCGTTGAATAGTCTGGTTCCATAAGGATAGCAGCATTCTCTTTCTTTGCAATCTCAAGGTTTGCCTCCGTGCGATGCAGACCCATCACATAAGTTTCTACGCCCTTAAAAGTGTGTTTGGGATTAGAGTTGCAATGGATTGAGATAAAGAGGTCGGCTTTACTACGATTGGCTATCTCGGCACGTTCATGAAGTTCAATGAATTCATCTGTCGTGCGTGTCAGGATCACGGTTACATCTTTGCACCGGTCACGGATATCCTCACTTAATTTCATGGCAATCTGCAAGGTGATATTTTTTTCCTGTGATTTCTTTCCAATTGTTCCCGGGTCTTTCCCTCCATGCCCTGCATCGATTACTACTTTTGTAATACTAGGCTTTTCCTGGGAAAAAATATTATTCTCCATCGGGGGTGCGAGAAACAAGATAAGAAAAATCAGCGTAAAATAACGCATACAGGATACCCGGCGTTTGTTAAAGTATCTTAAAATACAATAGTGATCAATATTTTTATGTAGTTTTGAAAGCACTAATTGATGAAAATCCGGTCCTATTTTATCTTCTTTAACGGATTTCTAAACAAAGGTATAATATTAAACCCAGAATTACGAAAAGAAATTGTTAACGAACTTATTAACAAGTTTTCCCCGCTCATTCCTAATCCTGGTGATCTTTTTCTTCCTTCACTCCGGGCGGGCTCAGGGACAGGATACAATTCATCCTACCGGGGTTCTTAAGGATACATCCCTGATCATACATGATACGCTCCATTTTGCGGATACTACTTTACATCATCCTTCTGATTCTGTAAAAGTCAAGAAGACGACAAAAAAAAGCAATCTCAAAGCACCAGTAGAGTATTCAGCCAAAGATTCTCTTCGCTTTGATATTAAAGAACAGAAGGTGTTTTTATACAACAAAGCTGATATCAAATACCAGGATATAGGCTTGCAATCTGGATATGTAGAGATTAATTTCCCTTTGAAAACGGTCTTTGCGACCGGGATTAAAGACTCCGCCGGCAAGGAAATTCAGGTGCCTGAGTTCGCTCAGGGGGTACAGAAGTTCAAGTCGAAGGTGATGACTTACAACTATGACACAAAGCGGGGGTATATACAAAATGTATTCACTAAGCAGGATGAAGGCTTCCTGCATGGCACGATCGTTAAGAAGATGGAAAATAATATCACCTATCTTAAAGACGGCTGGTACACTACTTGTGATCGTGAAGACGACCCACATTATGAATTTAAATTCGGGAAGGCCAAAGTGATCCCAGGCAAGAAAGTCATTACTGGCCCCGCTTACCTTATGATTGCTGGTGTTCCTGTACCACTGGGTGTGCCTTTTGGTTATTTCCCGAACAGATCAGGCCGGAAATCGGGCATACTGGTACCGACTTACGGCGAGTCAACCAGCATGGGATTTTACTTGCAGAATGGAGGATATTACTGGGCGATGAATCCTTATATCGATCTGTATCTTTTAGGAGATATTTATTCACGCGGCAGCTGGGCCATAAAGCCGAAACTGGATTATAAATACCGGTACCATTATAGCGGCTCCTTTAGCTTCGCCTATTCGGTGAACAAGCTTGGGGCAGCTGATTCCCCTGATTTTCAAAAGAACACAAACTTTAGTCTCAGTTGGACACATTCACAGGACTCAAAAGCACGGCCAAACAGCAACTTCTCAGCTAATGTCAATATAGTAAGCGAAAACTATTATAAAAATAACCAGGTGACCAATGTTCAAAATTATCTGAGCAATACTTTCCAATCAAGTATAAACTACTCCACCAGCTGGAAAAATAATTATTACCTGGTACTGAATTTCACCCACAGCCAGAACACCCTGACTAAGGACATCGACATCACTCTGCCATCTCTTCAGTTCTCCATCAACCAGTTTTACCCGTTGCGCAAAAAGAACCATGTCGGCAAGCTCCGCTGGTTTGAAAATATAAGTATCAAGTACGGTATGGTGGCTGAAAACATTTATAACACTTCTGATTCACTATTCCTTAAAAAGAAGAAATGGTGGAATGACATGCAGAACGGGATACAGCACAGTATTCCGATTACCGGGACCTTCACTGTTTTGAAATATTTTCACTGGACTACCAGCATCCAGTTGAATGACCGGATGTACTTTACTACGATCAGGGAAAAGTACGTACCATCCTATAAAGCCGGGAAGGACTCGCTGGTTATCGATACCATTAGACAGTTTGCCAATGCATTTGACGGGAATGCATCTACCTCGATAAATACAAGGCTCTATGGAATGTACCAATTCAAACACGGACCCATTGTTGCCATCCGTCATATGCTCACACCTACTGTTTCTTTCACTTATACCCCAGATTTCGGAACAGCGTTTTGGGGTTATACCCGTTATGCGGTAAACGATACAAATAAAAACCCTCAAAAGTATTCCATTTTCCCCTCAAGCAGTGTTTATGGAGCCCCGGCCACACAAAAATCCGGCGTTGTTTCCTTCGCCCTGCACAATAACCTCGAGATGAAGGTCAGGAACAAGAAAGACACTGTTACCGGTACGAAAAAGATTGTGCTGATCGACGACCTGAGTTTGACAGAAACCTATGATATGATGAAAGATTCCATGAAATGGTCGAAACTTAATATCTCAGGTTATACTACATTGTTTAAAAACCTCCATATAAACTATTCAAGCACTTGGGATCCTTATGCGCCCAGTCCGAAAGATTCGTCGGGACTTGACATCAAAAAATCGGAATGGGAGGTTCACCACAGGCTGCTAAGGCTTGATGATACTCAATGGGATGTGGGTCTGACATATACCCTCTCATCAGATAAAGCGAAAAAGAAAAAAACCACGACTAAAGGAACAGAGGAAGAACGCAAAGAAATCCAGGAACATCCCGATTATTATGTCGATTTCGATATACCCTGGAGCTTTAGCCTGAACTATAAATTTAATTATGGAAAGACCTGGGATGAATATTATATAAAACGGGTGGGAACAATTACCCAGACCTTAGGCTTCAACGGGCAGCTTAACCTTACGCCAAAATGGAAGGTCACAGTGAATACCGGATGGGATTTTACCAATGGACAACTTTCGTTCACGTCAATCGATCTCTACCGCGATCTTCATTGCTGGGAAATGAGGTTCGGCTGGATCCCGAAAGGGCCACAACAAAGCTGGAACTTTTCAATCAATGTTAAGGCATCTATTTTGCAAGACCTTAAGCTGACCAAGAAGAAAGATTTTGAGGACTACACGCAATAGGTTGCGAACCAGTAATCTGGTGAGTATTGAGAGCTAAAGTTGTAAAGTTGTAAACAAATTTTCCATAAACTCAAAAACCGTACTTATATGAAAAGAATTATCAGTACCGACAAGGCCCCCAAAGCCATTGCAGCATACAGTCAGGCTGTGGAAGCCAGTGGGATGCTGTTCATTTCAGGCCAGATTCCGATTGATCCGGAAACCGGAAAATTAGTACAGGGAGGAATCAGTGAACAGACAGAACAGGTGTTGAAAAATATAAAGGAAATTCTTAGTGCTGCAGGCTATACTTTTCAAGATGTTGTAAAATCGACATGTCTTCTGACTGATATGAACAATTATGCCGGGATGAATGCCGTATATGGCAAATACTATTTCGAAAATTCACCTGCACGGGTCGCATTCGCCGTCACAGGATTGCCTATGGGTGCGCTCATCGAGATTGAAACAATCGTTTCAAGGTAAATCTTACTTAGGCGCTGCTCTCACAAGTATGAGTGCTATTATGCCAAAGAGGATGTTCGGGAACCAGACTGCCAGCAATGCAGGAAAATTCCCGAAAGTTGCCAATACAGTAAAGACCTGCATAAAGAGGATGTAGATGAATGTCAGGGCAAGGCCGAAACCCAGGTTGAACCCGATCCCTCCTCTCACCTTCCTGCTGGAAACTGCAACCCCTATCAAGGTGAGGATTATAGTTGCAAACGGATATGCTACCCGTTCATACGCCTTGACTTCATATTTAATAAGATCAGGATCGCCTCTTAATCTCTTCATTTGAATATGCTTACGGAGTGTAAAAAAATTCATGATTGAAACTTCTTCAATGTCTTCAACGAAGTCGGCAGGTTTGATTCCAAATGTGGTATCGAGTCTTTCCCCTTTGTGCATGCTTTCTTCCATCGGCCCGATACTTCTTGAAAAGTAATCCTTCAGCACCCATTTCGACCTGATGCTGTCCCAAGTCGCTTCATCTGCTGAAAGTTTATAAACGAGTTCCCTGTTCCTGAACTTCTCGAGTGAGAACTTCCATCCTCTTTTTGATTGAGTATTAAAGTTCTCAAGGTATAAAAACACCCCCGGGCTTACCTGTTTGTGGATATTCATGTCGTTGAATTGTTTCTTTTCCCTGATATATCGGTTTTCAAATTCAAGTTTACCACGGTTGGTATAAGGAATAACAAAGTTCCCCAGGAGAAATGACATCAAGGCCAATGTCAATGCTGAAACAATATAAGGCAGCAACATTCTTCTGAAACTAATGCCACTGCTCAGGATCGCAATGATTTCTGAATCTGAAGCCATCCTTGAAGTAAAGAAAATGACTGCAATAAAAACAAAAAGATAACTAAATAAGTTGACAAAATGCGGGATAAAATTCAGGTAATAATTGAAGATGATTGCTTTGATCGGAGCATCATGCTTCAGGAAATCATCAATGTGCTCGGAAACATCAAAGACAATTATAATAAATATGAGAAGAATAATTGAGAAGAAAAAAGTCCCAAGAAACTTTTTGATGATATAGATGTCAATGGTCCTTAAACCAGAGAAATCAGGATGAAAAAATCTTCTGATTGTCATTAAAGCCTTTGCATCAATTGTTTAACCATAAGTTTCTTCCATCCGCAAAATGTTCCATCGATGATTTTCTTTCGGGCAGTTCTCATAAGCCACATGTAAAAGCCAAGATTGTGGATTGTTGCGATCATTGCTGCCAGAATCTCCTTTGAAACAAAAAGGTGTCGTAAATATGCCTTTGAGTACTCCTGATCCGGGAATACTTCACCATCTTCCTCAAGGGGTGTAAAATCATCCCTCCATTTAATATTACGGATATTAATAATGCCATTCCGGGTAAATAGCATGCCATTTCGTCCATTACGTGTAGGGATGACACAGTCAAACATATCAATGCCGAGAGCGATGCTCTCAAGGATGTTTGCAGGGGTTCCTACGCCCATAAGGTAACGGGGCTTATCATGTGGAAGAATATGACAAACCAGATCTGTCATCTCATACATTGTTTCAGCAGGTTCTCCAACTGATAAACCACCAATAGCATTGCCATCGGCATTTTGTGAAGCAATGAACCCCGCGGAACTTTTCCTTAAATCTGAATAGACGCTGCCTTGCACGACCGGAAACAGACTTTGAGGATAACCGTAATTGGATTCTGTATTGTTGAAATGCTCGATGCACCTGCTTAACCAACGATGTGTAAGTTCCATTGAACGTTTTGCATAGTCGTATTCACAAGGGAAAGGAGTACATTCGTCGAAAGCAATTATGATATCGGCACCCAGACTTCGCTGGATATCGACGGCCCGTTCTGGCGAAAAGGTATGTTTTGAACCGTCAATATGTGACTGAAAAACCACTCCATTTTCAGAAAATTTACGGATATCGGCCAAAGAATAGATCTGGTAACCTCCACTGTCGGTCAGTACAGGACGGTTCCACCCATTGAATTTCTGGATTCCGCCAGCTTTTTCAATGATGTCGGTTCCAGGACGGAGATAAAGATGGTAAGTATTGGCTAACAAAATCTGTGACCGGATATCCTCTCTTAATTCTTTCATATGAAGGGCTTTTACAGCCCCTGCTGTTCCAACAGGCATAAAAACCGGAGTTTCCACCACACCATGGGCAGTGTCGATCACCCCCGCACGGGCATAAGAGTCGGGATCAGAATGTACAATCTTGAATTGCATGGAAAAGAAACAGATGGTACCTTTTCCTTTAAAGGCCTTTAAATAAAGGGATTAACAAATTTTACACAAAGGTAGATTTTATTCAATTAATATGAATATTTTTGTCCATTCATTCCTGTTAAATGATGTTAAATGCTTGATGGCTATTTTGTACACGGTGGAATCCAAATTATCATTTTTCTGATCTTCCTTTTCCTGTTTATAATCCAGATTTTCTATTATGGATTTTTCTTCATGAAGTTTGCCCTTTATCGGGAAGTCCCATTACCCGTAAAAAGCGAAGCCGTCTCAGTGGTGATTTGTGCCCGGAATCAATTTAATCAACTAAAAGAAAATCTTCCTTTAATCCTGACCCAGGAGTATCCCGATTTTGAAGTCGTGGTAGTGAATCACGCCTCCGAGGACGAAACGGAATTTCTGCTTTCCAAGATGTCAGAGCAATATCCTCAACTGAAAGTCGTCGAAATCAGGCAGAATCTTAACTTTTTTGAAGGGAAAAAGTTCCCTCTTTCTATTGGGATTAAATCCGCGTCCTACGAACTGCTTCTCCTCACAGATGCTGATTGCAAACCTCTGAATTCGAAATGGATCGCATGCATGGCAGCTGGTTTTTCAAATAATACGGATATTGTCCTCGGATATGGATCTTACGCCGGGTCATCTAACCTTCTGAACAGATTGATCCGTTTTGATACTGTCAACATTGCAATCCAATATTTTTCCTTTGCACTCGTGGGAATTCCATATATGGGAGTCGGGAGAAACATGGCCTATCGTAAATCGCTTTTTTATGAAAAAAAAGGATTTACTTCTCATTATGAGGTACTTTCAGGTGATGATGATCTCTTTATCAACCAGGCCGCCACCCGCAATAATACACGGATCATTGTCAGCCCGGAAAGTTTCATCCTCTCACAACCGAAGAAAAGTCTTGAAGAATGGTTGACCCAAAAGAAACGTCACCTCTCAACAGGCCGGTATTACAGATGGAAACATAAATTCTTATTGGGTTTATATACATTCAGCACAATTTTCTTTTACCTGTTTTTAGTGCTCCAACTAGCGCTGCATTACACTATTTTCCTGGTTCTCGCGTTATTTGTTCTGAGGCTGGCTATTCAACTTTTTGTTTTTCGCAAAACGCTGGCACGTCTTAATGAAAAAGGAATCTGGTTGCTGGTTCCATTCTTTGAAATTATTCTGATTCTGATCAATTCAGTATTAACAGTTTCGACTTTAATATCAAAAGAATCGAGATGGAAGTGATCGCGCACCTTACAGAAAAGGCCAGGCGAGATTATATTCTCGTACAGCAGGCAATTAAACATGGCGATCAGAAGGCGTATGCTGAATTGCTGAATAATTACAGGGACTCTCTTTATTTTATGTTGCTGAAAATGACCAACAACCAGTATGACGCGGAAGATCTGACCATTGAGGCATTCGGAAAAGCATTTAAAAATCTTCATCAATATACGATTGAATACGCTTTCAGCACCTGGCTTTTCAGGATCGCTGCAAACAACTGTATTGATTTCCTCCGGAAACGCAACCGGATTCAGTATTCTGCCGGGATCAACACCACTGGAGAAGAAACCGATGAGTATCCTGCTAATTTACCCAGTCCAAATCCAGGCCCGGAAGAGATGATCATTGCAAAACAAAAGATCCAATTGATGCGGGAAGTGGTCGAAAAACTCAAGCCTCACTACAGGACACTAGTTGAATTGCGGTACTTCAGGGAACTCTCCTATGAAGAGATTGCTACAGAACTTAACCTTCCCCTTGGGACAGTAAAGGCAAAACTATTCCGCGCACGCGATTTCCTTTATAACATCCTCAAGGACTCTGAAGGAAAAATTTGAAACACTTTTCAATAATTTCTTTTTATCATGGATCAGCAGGAATTTAAAAATTGTATCCTTGAGGGCATCCCCGAAATGTTACCAGCTAACCAGCCCTATGACAGTACCATCAATCATGCACCTGTCAGGAAAGATATCCTTACCGCTGAACAGAAAAGACTTGCCCTTCGCAATGCCTTGCGATATTTTGATAAAAAACATCATTCTGTCCTGGCGCCGGAATTCGCGAATGAATTAAAGAAGTATGGCCGGATTTATATGTACCGGTTTCGTCCAGCTTATCGCATTTACGCCCGTCCCATCGATAAATATCCACATCAGTCCCTCCAGGCTGCAGCCATCATGCTGATGATCCAGAATAACCTGGACCCTGCTGTAGCCCAGCATCCGCATGAACTGATAACTTACGGGGGTAATGGAGCTGTCTTTCAGAATTGGGCACAATACTTGCTTACCATGAAGTACCTTGCGGAGATGACTAATGAACAAACGCTGGTCATGTATTCCGGCCATCCCGTCGGATTATTCCCTTCGCATAAGGATGCTCCGAGAGTAGTAGTGACCAATGGTATGGTCATTCCAAATTATTCATCTCCAGATCATTGGGAAATGTTCAATGCGTTAGGGGTTTCGCAATACGGGCAAATGACAGCCGGTTCATACATGTATATCGGTCCTCAGGGTATTGTTCATGGTACCACCATTACAGTCATGAATGCAACCAGGAGAACAGGCGATGGTTCAAGTGCAGGAAAGATTTTCGTCACTTCTGGTCTCGGGGGAATGTCAGGTGCACAAGGTAAAGCATCGGTGATCGCCGGTGTCATTGGCGTCATTGCCGAGATAAACCCGAAAGCTGTAAAGAAACGTTATGATCAGGGATGGGTGGATGAAGTATTTACCGATCTGGATTCACTCCTTGCCCGGTTACTTAAAGCTAAAGAAAAGAAAGAAACTATTTCACTCGCGTACCAAGGTAACATCGTCGACCTTTGGGAAAAACTTTTGGAAAAAAACATAAGGGTTGATCTCGGTTCCGACCAGACCTCCCTTCACAATCCGTGGTCAGGAGGCTATTATCCGGCAGGATTGACATTAGAAGAATCAAACGAGATGATGGTCAGAAATCCTGAGCAGTTTAAAAAGAAGGTCCAGATATCGCTTATCAGGCAAGTCACCGCAATTCAGAAGATGACTGCCAACGGTATGTATTTTTGGGATTATGGCAATGCTTTTCTACTGGAGGCTTCCCGGGCAGGCGCCGATGTGATGAATCCTGACGGCACCTTTAAATATCCTTCTTATGTGCAGGATATCATGGGGCCCCTTTTCTTTGATTACGGATTCGGACCTTTTCGCTGGGTGTGTACCTCCGGTAATCCGATTGATCTTGAAATCACCGATCGGATTGCAACAGAAGTAATGGAAAGCATTGCAATAAATGCTCCAGACAGAATAAGAAACCAGCTGAAAGACAATATACATTGGATAAAGAAAGCGGGCAGCAATAAACTGGTTGTAGGATCGCAAGCACGTATCCTTTACGCTGATTGTGAAGGTCGCACAAAAATTGCAGAGGCCTTCAATAGGGCCATCCGTGAAGGAAAGATCAGCGCGCCGGTAGTTATTGGCCGTGATCACCATGATGTTTCCGGTACAGATTCCCCTTTCCGGGAGACCTCTAACATTTACGATGGGTCCCAATTCACAGCAGACATGGCGGTTCAGAATGTCATCGGGGATAGTTTTCGTGGCGCGACCTGGGTTTCTCTTCACAATGGAGGCGGTGTTGGCTGGGGTGAAGTAATCAACGGGGGGTTCGGGATGCTGCTTGATGGCACAGCTGAAACTGACAACCATCTGAAAATGATGCTTCACTGGGATGTCAATAACGGGATCGCACGGCGTGCCTGGGCACGTAATGAAGAAGCCGTTTTCGCAATCAAACATGCCATGCTGGCAGAACCAATGCTTAAAGTCACAATTCCAAACATGGTCGGAGATGAGATAATTGACCTGGTGAACTGGTAAATGATTAATAAGTCATTCCCGCGAATATTATCATTTCATCTGCAAAGAATCTCTTTGATATTGGCCTTATCCCTTCATGAATTTAAGGAATGGCAATTCTGAATTTAAATGTCATATGGTCAATTGTAGTCTTATAGATAATTAAAAGCGTAAAATTAGAAAATCTTTGTTTTTTTTAAAATATGTCTTTAAATTTACTGCATGTAACTTATCGCTATCAGGTTCCGGGACCTTTCCCGGATTTAAAGACCTTTCCATATGAAAAAAATTACATTTTTATTCATTATTTCTCTGCTGATCTCGATGGCATCATGCCATCATAAGATCAAGTATCCAATCACCAAGAAGGTAGATATTGTTGATAATTATTTCGGAACAAAAGTTGCCGATCCTTATCGCTGGCTTGAAAATGATACTTCCGCAGAAACAGCAGAATGGGTCAAAGAACAGAATGCGGTGACCGATGATTACCTTTCTAAAATCCCATTCCGTGAAAAGATCCGTGAGAAACTGACGAAAATCTGGAATTATCCAAAGTACGGAGTACCTTTCAGGGAAGGACCCTGGTATTTTTATTATAAAAATAACGGACTGCAAAACCAATCGGTACTGTATGTGCGTAAAGGGCTGGATGGGAACCCCAGAGTTCTGCTGGATCCAAATGTACTCTCCCGGGATGGGACTATTGCATTAGCGGGCATCTCAGCTTCCCATGACGGAAAATTTCTTGCATACAGCATTGCCCGCAGTGGATCAGACTGGAATGAGATCCATGTGATGGAGATTAAATCTGGTAAGCTATTACCTGATACACTGAAATGGATAAAATTCTCAGGAATGGCATGGCAGAAAGATGGTTTTTATTATAGCCGGTTTGAAGAGCCCAAACAAGGTGAGGAACTTACAGGAGAAAACAAGAACCATAAAGTTTTTTACCATGTTGTTGGAACACCTCAGAAGAGTGACCGTCTAATCTATGAAAACAAAAAATTCCCTGACCGGAACTATGGCGCACAGGTTACTGATGACGAACATTTCCTTATCATCTATGAAACCGAAACGACAACAGGCAACGCACTTTGGTACCAGGACCTCACCTCAAAACGGAGTGGATTCAAACTTCTGGCCCCGGGTTTTGACAATGACTATGACGTAATTGACAATGTAGGAGACAAGTTGATAGTAATGACCAACCTGAAGGCTCCAAAAAGGATGCTTATCCTAATGGATCCGGTAAAACCTGATCCGGCTAACTGGAAAACCATAATTCCTGAACGGGATGATGTACTGGAGGCAGCTGACCTGGCTGGCGACGACATTATCTCCACTTATATGCAAAAAGCCATAAGCAAGGCATTTGTCTATAATCTGAGCGGAAAATTCCTTTATGAAATGGAGTTGCCAAGTCTGGGTACACTTACCGGCATAAGAGGTAAAAAAGAAGATAAAATCGCGTTCTATGGTTTTACCGGTTTCCTCTATCCATCCACGATCTTTAAATATGATGTGGTAAACAATAAATCGATTGTCTACAATGCTTCGGAAATCGATTTCAACCCGGATGAATATGAAACCACACAGGTTTCATATATGAGCAAGGACAAGACGACCATCACCATGTTCATTGTCAATAAAAAAGGCATTAAACTTGACGGGAAAAATCCTACATTGCTATATGGCTACGGTGGGTTTAACATCTCTATGACTCCCACTTTCAGTATCAGTCGTACGATTTTTCTTGCAAACGGAGGAGTATATGCAGTTGCAAACATACGGGGAGGAGGTGAATATGGCGAAATGTGGCACAAAGCCGGTATCAAGGAAAAGAAGCAGAATGTCTTCGACGATTTCATTGCCGCGGCAGAGTACCTAATCAGCGAAAAATATACAAGTCCGGATAAGCTTGCAATTATGGGTGGGTCTAATGGCGGGTTGCTTATCGGCGCTTGCATGACACAGCGTCCTGACCTGTTCAGGGTAGCAATTCCACAGGTGGGCGTAATGGATATGCTCCGTTACCACAAGTTTACTATCGGTCGCTCCTGGGCAAGTGATTTCGGCACAAGCGAAACTAAAGAAGGTTTTGAGTACCTTTATAAATATTCCCCCCTCCACAATCTGAAAAAAGGCGTTGCCTATCCGGCGACACTTGCCACTACGGGTGACCATGATGACAGGGTAGTTCCTATGCATACTTTCAAGTTCATGGCGACGCTCCAGGAAGACCAAGCAGGTGATTACCCTGTGCTCGTCCGCATCGAAACCAAAGCCGGCCATGGTGGAGGAAAACCCACAACCAAGGTGATCGATGAAGCTACCGATATCTGGTCATTTGTGATGTATAATCTTGGAATGAAAGTGAAATGATCCCCAGGATCCATCGTAAAATTTTTATGATAAAAATATTTTATTGATAATCAGCATAATAACGTCAATATTAAAAAAAAGTTATCAACAACGTATTACCTTTTCAATTTCGTCCGATTTATGTGCATAAGTGTGAACCATGATTAATTATTCGGACGAAGCAATCATCACCGGACTGAAAGAAAAACGCGGAGTTAGTATCGACTATCTCTATAGCGAGTATTTTCCGATGGTAAAATCAATTGTTGTGAAAAATTTCGGCACCTATGAAGACGCCGAGGATGTTTTTCATGACGGTCTTATGATACTGTATGAGAAGATTCAGAAAGGAACTTTAGTACTGACCTGCAGCTTAAAGACATTCTTCTTCGCCATCTGCAGGCACATCTGGCTGCAGCGCCTGGAGCGCAAAACGCGTTTAATATATTGTGCTGACGTTGTTAATGAATCAGCTGAGGATTATTATTCTCTCCCTTTCGAAATTGACGAGGCGAACCTGGAGAAAGTAAGAATATGTCAGTTTCATTTTCTTTTCTTGCCTGAAGACTGTCAAAAAATTCTCAGGATGTTCTTTTCGAAAGTCAAAATGAGTGAGATTGCTATATGTATGGGATTCAAAGATCCTTATTATGCTAAAGTCCGAAAGTACTTATGTAAAAATATGCTCCGAAAGAAAATATTAAATGATCCACGGTACAAAACCTATTTTGATAATGAGTAACAGGGAAAAACTTCCGGAACTGATCGACCGTTATAATAACGGGGAATTATCAGGAGATGAGCTCACTGCTTTTCTTGAAATGTTAAAAGCAAGTCCAAGGCTCAGAAAAGAAGTCAAGCTTGACAGCGATTTAAATAAGATCCTTGCGGATTCAGATATTTTGGAATTACGAAAAGTCATCCTTTCAGTGCAAAAGAATCGTAAAAAAAGAAAAGGGCCTGATCTGCAAATCATTCTTCTGGCCGCTTCCCTTTTACTCCTCATTGGAATAGAAGTCTTCCTGTTCATGAATTACCCGCAACATAATCCTTCCATTGGTAATAAAATCATCTCCAAAAACCAACCAGTACTAAAACAGCCGGTTCAAAAAATTAAAATTGAGAACCAGATTACAACAACTGAAACTGAGAATAAAGGGACAAAAAATATCACTTATAAAAAAGAAGCGAAAACTGCTGACAATTTCAGGGAAAATCTTTCGTTTGAAAATATAATCGGTGCCACCAGACATGCAGGGTCATTCAGAATGGTCGCTCCGGCAATGGGCGCCCATTTCAGCGAAAAGGCGACAATCGTTTTTAAATGGACCCCGGATAAACAAGCTAAAATTGAGTTGAAGATCATGGATAATTCCGGATCAGGCGTTCATGAATCAGGATCTCTTGATCAAAGTGATTATTCTTTGGCCCCGGGAACACTAAAACAAGGACTATATTACTATAAGGTAATGCAAAAAGACGAGATCATTTTCTTCGGAAAGTTCATAGTCGATTAGCCTTATTTGATTCATATCAATAACTAATTTGTTCAGGAAGATCATGTCAGAAAAACATATATCTTTTTGAATATTTGTCATTACCCGGCATCCGGGTTTAATGATGAAACAAAAAGTTGAAGTATTGTCGAAATTCTTTATTTCTTTTTTCAGATCTCCGGTTATATTTATAATGTTCCTGACGGTTCCGTCATCAGGCATCTATTGCCAGGAAACTACAGAAAGAGTTTCAGGTGAACTCTTGATGAAGGCGAATCAATGTTTTGAGAACCAACAATACGACAGCGCTATTATATTTTATGAGAAAGTTCTTAGCTTACCTGGTCTGGCTCTGAACCTGATGAATGCCAGCAGCATGCAGAAGAAAAACTTAGCAGCCCAGGTCTCTGTGCAGATTGCAAATATATATATGTTAAAGGAAGAATATCCCCGTTCAGAATCCTGGTATCACAAAGCTCTGAACCTGGTCGATAGTTTGCCTGATCTGAAAGCAGAAATATATCAGAACCTTGGAAGCTTGTATTTTTTTAAAGAACATTATGAATACGCGATCCTTTATTATGAAAAGTCATGGATGGTTTATTTGAAAAATCCTTTGAAAAACCCAGACAAGATCATAGATCTGCTCATCAGTCTTGGCACAGCCTATTCAGAAAACAGCGAGTACCTGAAGAGTTATAATTGTTTTCATAAAGCTGATTCACTCCTGAGTATTTCGAATGAGAACGAACCTTTGCATCGTGCAGGATTACATATCGATATCGGGGATATTCTGATAAAGCTGGATGATCCGGGAAAGGCCCTGACCAGTTACAGGTCGGCATATGAACTTGCACACGAAATGAGTATTTCATGTGTTAATAATTTTAATTTTAATTGTCACATGGAATATCCATTATTATCATTCAAGGTTTGCACGAACAATGTTTGTATGGATATTTCACGAACTAATTTAAGGTTTTTATCCATGAAAGGCATGGCAGCGTGCTATAGTGATCTGGGCCAGGGTGACTCAGCTATGATTTGCCTCGAAAAGTGTCTTGCATTAATAACAAAGAATACCGGTTCAAATTTGAAGCGTGATAGTTCCAGGATCTTTCTGTCTATGGGAAATGTCCGGTTCAGTCAGAAAAAATGGGAAAAATCCATGAACTATTATAACAAGGCCCTGGAAATGCTTCTTCCTGATTCATCAGACTTCAGAATTACCGATCCTGATATAATATGCAAGCATGAAGATGATCTTATGGATCTATACAAGATCTATGGACATCTGGGCAAAAGCCACTTAAAATCAGCAATTCAGGCAGATCTTGATACCGTATCCTTACTCCGTTCCTTTTCAGATTTTATCGTAGCTTTAAAAATCTGTGATCATATAAGCGAAGATTTTGGGCGTGGAATATCATTGCTGAGAATGCATGAATCGGCAAAGCCAATACTTGCCGGTGCCCTGGAATCCGGTTTTATGCTTAAACTAAAAAGAGGAGAAAAGAACTTTAATGAGCTTCTTTCATTGGCTGATGCCAGTAAAAACAGATTATTACTGGAAGACATAGATGAAAACCGTTTCTTGTCACTTACCGGGGTTCCTGATTCTGTTATAAAAAACATAGAAGGGATAAAAGATGAAATCGTTCTTTATTCAAAGAAATATCTGAAAGAGGAATCTTTATCAGGTACTTCTTCTTTTTCAGGGCTGAGTGTTATCCGGAATCGGGTGATCGATCTCAGGATGAAGCTTGATTCCCTCAGAAAAGAGATAGGTCAATATTCTATCGATCATTCAATTCATAAATATCAGATAAGGAAGTCAGATCCTGACGGAATTATGAAAAATCTAAGGAATGATGAAGCAATGCTTGAATACTTCTGTTCTGATTCCATAATATATTTATTCCTGGCCCGTCAAGAAGGATCATTTATGGAGAGAGTCGTGATCCCTTCATCTTTTCATTATTCACTGATGGAATGCCTGCGCCAGTTGAAAAGTGCGGGAATTAAAAATTTTTCAACGTTAAGCCATACCCTGTACAGTTACCTTATTGCTCCCCTGGAACCAAGGTTAACTGATATCCACCGGCTTATTATCATACCCGATGAAGAGCTTTTTCTTTTTCCTTTCGAGACGCTGATCCGCGAAGATCATGATGAGGTTCCGGGCAAGATTTCACCTTCCTGGCATTATCTTCTCAAGGATTTTGAGATCAGTTATCATTTTTCCGCTGAAGCCTGGCTCAATGATACGATAAATAACGGGTCGTCTAAAACAGCTACACGTTTTGCCGGTTTTGCTCCCGGTTTTTATGGCAACCCTGATGACCCGTTTTCTCCTGATCCACTTCCTTTCTCCCTGAAAGAGGTCACAGATATTGCAAGACTCTTCAGGCAAGTTCCAGAGCATCATCAGGTATTTCTTGACTCTTCAGCTACCAAAAAGAATTTTCTGCTACATGCTCCCGGAAATACTCATATCCACATTGCGACACACAGTCTGATTTCAGATGAAGATCCGATGAACTCTGCACTGCTGTTTTCAAGAAGCGCTCACCCTGATCAGTATGATAATAATGACGGTCTTCTGCACATTGACGAGATCAATAATCTGCAGTTGAATGCTTCATTGGTGGTGCTTAGTGCCTGTGCTACCGGTAAAGGAGAGGTCACGCATACTGAAGGGGTGCTCACATTCACACGTGGCTTTTACCTGGCCGGAGCATCAAATATTGTTTATTCTCTCTGGAATATTCCGGATCATTTCACGAGTGAATTTATGTTGAGTTTTTACAGGAATTATTTTTCCGGGAAAAGCTATAGTGCCGCTTTGCGGGAGGTAAAGCTTAAAATGATCTCCAACCCAGAAACTTCACTGCCATATATGTGGGCAGGAATTGTACTGCTCGGTCGGAATTAAAAAAGACAGTGGCAAATCGCAGCAATTCGCGGCAAAAATGACATCAACGATCGTCAGGTATTGCATATGGGATGTGAATTTATTACCTTTATCCACGTTTTATAAAAACCTGAATTATGGCAATTTCTTATGACAATGAATTAACTGCAAGGTACCATGGAAGGTTTGGCAATGCCGTTTTAAGGTGGCGCGGTGGGAAGTCGATCCTTTCAAAGATGCCGGACTGCTCGAGAGTAGTAAAGACCAAGGCGCAGAAAGCTAACATGAAACGTTTTGCCGCTGCGACTATTTATGGCAAGAAGGTCCTGGGTGATCCAAGGCTCAGGGAGAAATACAAAAAGAAGAAGAAAATGTACCAGAGTATCTGGAATGCGGCAATTTCTGATTTCATGCTGAAACCAAAGGTTGATGCCATTGATGTGAAGGGGTACAGGGGACTTCCCGGGAATGAAATAAGCATTTCTGCCCGGAACAGGTATAAGTTTGAGGCAGTTATTGTGACTATATTGAATATTCTGGGACTGGTTATTGAGAGTGGTCCTGCTGTTGCGAGGCCATCATCAGATAATATGGAGTGGGATTATGTGGTAAAAGAGATAAATCCTTCCTATAGCGGTAGTAAGGTTGTGGTACGCGTTGTTGATTTGGTGGGGAATGTGGTGCAGGAGG
>Ga0181533_1001906_pt1 | contig 25659 bp, 21 predicted proteins | sample PEATcosm2014_Bin_45_FD_119772 | JGI IMG/M metagenome (GOLD analysis project Ga0181533, IMG submission 119772) | Peatland microbial communities from MTU Mesocosm Facility, Houghton, MI, USA - PEATcosm2014_Bin11_60_metaG | ecosystem: Environmental > Terrestrial > Soil > Wetlands > Peat | place...
CTGCCACAGACGCGTCGTGAGATCCAACGCCTGTTGTTTACCTGGACCGGAGAGTGCGCGTACTGTGGCAGCGTAATTCGCAAGCGAAACCGTCCACCTTAACTTAACGTAGTAGTACTAGATTGCCGACGCCGCGCCAGCGGCTCACTTCAAACGTCTCTATCGAAAATGCCCCGAACTCACGCCTCCGCCATCATCACCATTTACCCGTCGGGGCATTTCCGATAGAGACCTAACGTGAACCACCGAAGCGACGTGTTGATAATTCAGCAGCTGATAAACGCCAATTTACCGATTCCGCTCCGTCCAATCGATGTTGACGGACGATGCGGGCCGGCGACGATGTCTGCCATCGAGGAGATACAACGCCGCAATCTCCGCATGAACCCGCCGGACGGCAAGGTGGACCCGAAAGGCGCCACGTTTCGCTTCCTCACTGCGGGGGCTCAGGCCGCGCCCCAAGCAGAGTCCAAGAACGCGACCGCGCACCACATTTCACCGTCGGGCATTCGGTTCATCTATACGGAAGAAGCCTATCGGGGCGACAAGCCGGGCTGCAGCAATCATCTCCATTGGCCAAAGGGGGCTAGCGGCGTCACCCTCGGCGCTGGCTACGACATGCGAAGGCGCTCCGCGGACGACATTCAGCGGGACATGCTCGACATTGGCCTGCATTTAGAGACAGCCAAGAAGGTAGCAAAAGGCGCGGGGCTGCATGACAAAGAGGCCGAGGACTTCGCAAACGACAACTTCAACCTGGTGGATCTCGAAAAGCTTCAGGAGACCAAGCTCCTCACCTACATACTGCCGCACTACGAGGCCATCGTAAGATCGCTCATTAATGTCGATCTCACGGAATACCAGTTCGACGCTCTGGTCTCATTCGCCTATAATCCCGGCGGCCGAATGGCCAATGTTGCCCACTTAATTAATGTTGGTAAGATCACCGAAGCCATGAAGGAGATGAAAAGGGCGAACACCTCCAAAGGCGTGATCATGAAAGGCCTTACCCTTCGCCGTGAAAAAGAGGTGAAGCTATTTCTTGAAGGGGACTACGGCCAACTTCGATGAAGAAAAGTGCGCGGAAGCACAACTGCGGCGCTTCGCTGCCAAGAGTGCTGGGGATGCCGGGTCTGCTGATCCTGCTCGCCTGCGCGGCCACCCACTGCCTCGCTCAGTCGGTTCCGAAGGCATTTCAGGGCGTCTGGCAGGTTAGTTCGGTTCTGGTGGATACGGGAGCGACGCGCACGCTTCGCTATCAAAACGACGATGACCGGCTCAAGGGCCGCATCATCACCATCGGGGCCGACCGGGTGACTACGGATTTGCCCGAGGACAAGCTCTGTGCCGGGCTCACCATGACCGCCAGGCAAACCACGGCCGGGGCGCTCATTGGCAGCACCATGGGTAGCCGGGGCGCGCCACCGGAGGTCCCCACGCCCAAGGACTACGAACTCGGCGTGTCCTCCGGCGCTTCGATTGAGGCGTGGTGGGTGAGTTGCACAGAGGGTAACCTTGGACCCGGCCGGGAAGGTGGCGCCTGGATCATCGCGCTCCCCAACGGCCAACTGGCGATGCGCTGGTACGATCTAACCATTCTGCGGCTCGCTCGCCTGCCCGAGAACGCCAAGCCCCAGCCCTCGTTCAATTGCGCCAAGGCTGCACTGCCTGCGGAGCGCGCCATCTGCGCCTCGCTGCCCCTGGCAGCGTTCGACCGCAGCGTGGCAGACTCCTATTCGTATGTTGTCCAGCATCTGACTGAAGTGGGGGACCAGGATGCTCTCAAGCGCGCTCGGGCCGAGCAGCGAGCCTGGCTCCCCCAGCGAAATGCGTGTGGCGCAGATGCGGCCTGCTTACAGAAATCGATGGAAACCCGGCTGCAAGAGCTGTCCGCGATTCAGTAACGCGAAAGCACAATGACATTGCAATGCGTTTCCGCGTTAAAGTGGATCAGACCTCAGTACACGTCTAGGAAAAAAATCCATTTCAAAGTAGCGGGTGGGCGCCGCCCACTGAGGGCGGGTCCTCTCAGTGACTGTCGGAGCGGCGGTCAAGCCAACTGGCAGAAAACTGGTATATTGCTAATGGTTGCTTAAGATAAAACTGGAAACACTGGCATGCGTCTCTCATCCAGGAGTTTGCGTGCCTCGCTGCGTTCCTGCAACCAAACACAGGGTCAAACTCCCGCCACAAAGCAGGCATAGAGCTGTAGTAACTCTCGTACCAAGGGTTCGATTCCCCCTGCGGACACGATTTATTGATTGACAAATAATTAAAATTAATGTATTGTGTTCGCATGAGAGAATATAAGCGGCACCAGGAGCCGATAGCCTGCGAATGTGGCGTTGAACTGAGGTGCGGTACTGGCCTCGCTCAACACAAAAGGTCGCTGCTGCACTGTCGTGCAACCCGTCTGCGTGCTCTCCTTGATACTTGCCTTAATTTCTCAGTGATCGGTAAACGCCTGGGCGTTAGCCGCGAGCGTGTTCGCCAATTGGCCTTAAGACTCGGCTATAAATCTGGTAAGGAAAGAAGGGTCTTATGTAGGCTCAAGAGAAGAGAAGATGAGGGTATAGAATCCCCAGTGATTAAGGCTCTACGACGGTCGTGTCCCTACCCGGTGGAATTAATCAGACTTCCCAGCGCCCGGGGGGATTTACGATTCTTTGCGACGGAAGTCATGATCTTGGGCAAGAGATGCGCAATTCATAAGGCCAACCATCAGATCAAAGAAACGCTCCATTTTAATTACAGCCGGGGCTACGCCAGCCTCTGTGATTTCTCCCTGGTGCTTATCCCTGACGGAAGATGGATCGTGTGCCGAAGTCGCCAATCCGGGAACACATGCTTTAAGCTGGGAGAAAGACTCATACCGGGAAGACCGGGAGCGTTTCACGGCTGGAACGAGCGCATCGGTGCTTGGCACATTCTGGAAAGCTAGCCATCCTTCGGCTATCGATGCTCCGGGGCTGCCAGATGAAAGATGGCGGGGTAAACCCGCCGCTACGGATGCAGCTTCAGCTTGAACGTCTTGATCTCGTAGGGACGCAGGTCGAGGTGCAAAGTATCTTGGGCAGCCGGCAGCGGCAGGACTTCATCCCCCAGCAGGTTGGTTTCGAAGGCGCTGCTCACCGGAACGTGGAACTTGATCTCGACCCCGTTTGCGGGTCTGCCGGTCGCCTCGTAGATCCTGAGCATGACGGCGCCATCGTGGCCCGGCATCAACGCGGAGGCCACCACGTTGGGCGGCGAGATTTCCAGCAACCCCCAGCGCGCGGGCAATTCTCCGCCATGCGTGCTCATTTTACGTGCCAAAAGGGGATGATTGAACTCCCACCCCGCCTTGTACACCTCGGCGTCGCGCCAGTCTCCGGCGTGAGGGACAAGGGCGTAGTCAAACGTCCTCTCGACCCCAAGCTCCAGGCCCAAGTCCGATGACACACCCGGCTCGTACCCCCCGGAGTAGGCATAGGCGGTGATTCGCGCCGAGCGCAGAAGCGAAAGCATCAGGGTGCCTCCCGCCACGTTGTTGCCGGGCAGGCCGCGGTTCAGGAGTGCAAGCCCCTTGCTTCCATCACTGTAATCCGCCCAATACTGCGCGGGGTACTCCTGCTCCAGGGGGCGCTCGATTGCCCCAAAGGGAATTTCGTCAAACCGCCGCCCGTTCTCGATCGAGGTGGGAAAGAGGACGCGATAACGGACAAATTTGTCATTGTTGAGAAGCCGCGTGCGAATGTCGATGCGGCGCATCCCGGGATAGACACGCACCGTAGTGGCAAAGGTCCCGTCGCCAAAGGGATGCGAGAGGCTGAATTGGGAGTACACCGGGCCGGAGGATGTGGACCCGCTGCCACCCACCTGTTCGTTGCTGAAGTGCGTTCTCTCCGCAGCCGGGAGCCCCTGCTTGCGGGTCATCGCCGTAAGCCGGCCGCCATTCAGGGTTCCGTAAAGCTCCCAAAAGTCGCCGCCATCCTGCTCGCGCGCCACAACATTCCCCGACCGGCCCCCCAGCACATCCCAATGACCGACCTTGTCATACAACTCCTTCATTTCTCCTGTCCAGAGATCGAAGGTCAGCCGGTAGTACTCGTTTTCAATCGACCCGGCGTCCTGGTGGCGAGACGATGTGGGAGCAGGGCCGCCATCCTGCTTCGTTCCTCCGGAAGACTCTGATTCCGAAGGAGTAATTTGATAAAGGGCGTAGCCGAAGGCAGGAACGTCGCGGGCCATGAAGGCGACTTTCGCGTCCTTGAGGCTTCCATCGCCATAACGAAGCGTGTCGAGGAATTGCAGCGGGACGTCAGTTCCGGAAGAATCGCGCAGGCGCAGTCCCCGGACATTAGGCCCGATCGAGCCCACCTCGATTTCCGCCAAGTCGCTGCGTGCCCAACCCAGAGTATTGAAGACCACGATGGGAAATCCGTCCACGCGCGTGTCCATCCGGGCCGCAATGGCATTCAGTTCGGCGTCGACCTGCTCGTCGCCAAAGTCCTGGGAGGATTGGTATCCGCGAATCGTCTCGTTGTAAACCTTGTCCACCATCGTTCCGGACATTAAGTCATGCGCCTGATTGAAGAGCACGGGTTCCCAGGCCCGCACGGAGTCCATCCAAGTTGAAGCCAATCCCACGGCACCCGCCAGAGCGGTGAGCTTTTCCGCGTTGCTCAGGGAGTCTTCGAGACGACGTACCCACTGCTTTAACTCGATGCGGCTGCTGTAAACTCCCTGAAACACCGGATTTAGCTCACCGGAAACGACGGGCTGGTCCGGGCGTTGGGCCACGACAGCGGCAAAATCCGTCGGCGTGCCAAAGCGCAGTTGAATCGGCCCTCCGCTGCTTTCATTGAATTCCTTCACCAAAGACGGAAGGGCCTCCTCCGGCTCGCTGACATCTGCACCCACCAAGGCCACGCGGTCCCGCCAGCGCGAGTACTGGCCCAGCGCGTCCCACTTCCCCAAGGCATAGTGCGCAAAGCTGTAGGGGTCTTTGGGCGCGGGCATGAACATTGCATAGGACAACGGCAGCCAGAACGCGGGGATCTTGGTGCCGTCCAAGCCTTGCCAGAGGAACTCGGAAGGGGTTTCGTTTCCCGAGACGCCGCGTTGGAACCAATAGGATTTGTATCCCGCCAGCTTCAAAAGCTGTGGCATTTGCGCGTGATGGCCGAAGGTATCGAGTCCCCAGCCCACCGTGACGTCCACTCCCAGCTTGTCGCGGTAGTAACCTTTACCGTAGAGCACATGCCGCACCCACGCCTCTCCGCTGGGCATGTTGACATCCAGCATGACGTCATTACCGCAGACAATCTGGAGCCTGCCCTCCGCCACATACTGGCGGAACGCCGCGGCCTGTTCCGGATACCTCTCGAGGAATGGCCGAACATAGGCCACTTGGTCAAGAACAAATCGATACTCCGGGTGGGCGCGCAAAAGGGATAGCGCCGTGAGAATGTGCGGAAGGCCGATTTCAAGATACTCTTCGCGCGTCTTGAAGACGGCGCCTTCCCAGTGCGTGTGGGGGATGATCCAAAGAGTCTTTTGCCCCGGTGCGCTTTGTTGGGCCGCGGGCGGATTCTGCCCCGGCCAAGCGTGCGCCTGATTGACGTGCATGCAGGTGAAAATGCACCAGCCAGCCAACACCGTGAAAACCAGCTTCATCTGGTTTGAACTCATAACGGTTTGTGCCTCCGGGAATGGGTGGGTGGCCATGGGAAAAGGCCTTGCCAGGATTCATTCCGTGGAAACTTCCGGAGCCCGCGCGATGCGTGGATCGGTGAAGACGTCAGCCTCATCGGTGCTGCGCGTGGAGAACTCGGAAACAACCGCTCCCTCCGGTCCAGCCTGGAACCAATGTCGCGTGCCGGGCATGAGGGTGTATTGATCCCCCGGCCGCAAACAAACCTCGTGCTTCACCGTGTAATAGGGTTCGGAGCCCGCCGGCGGCAGACACGACAGTGGCGCCGTCTCAGGCCCGGGCACGTAAAGGTAAACGATCCCCCAGCGGCAACGAAAGGTTTCTTCCTTCCCTAATTGGCTGCCTACCGGCGGATGGAGGTGCTCGGGGCAGGTTTGATGAGGAAACATCATGATTTCCTTCGCGCACACCCGCTCCGTGTTCACGTAGGTGATGATCTCGAGCCCGGTCTTCTCCAATTCGCCCAACCCGAAATCCGCCACTTCAATTCGTCCCCTCTCCTCGGGCGTAATCACGATGCCGGCTGTCTTCAGCAGTTCGATGGTCCTATCAACCGCGGTTTGGTATTGGTCTTGACTGATCATGCGCCACTCCTTCTCAAACGGATCCGATACTCCCCCTTCGGTTCCGGGCCACGATTCTACACCCGGGTTGTTCCGTTCTCGTGGAGGAAAAGCACCGCAAAAACGCGTTCTGAAAGCGCAGCTCACGACAAATTGTCCTTCCAAACGCGCAATTTCTTGCAAAACAGGCATCACTTTGCCGTAAATGTCCGAAATTTTGATGGACATCTTGTCATGTTTTTGTTTGTTTTCATAGACATAACGGCTTCCATCGTCGTTATCTAACATCTTTATTGGGTAGAGCAATCCCCCGGAGGTGACCTTTTGTTTGTTTAAGGTGTGACGGAATCGCCACGAGGGGCGGAGGCTGGAAGTTTCCATCCTTGGCATGAGCACAGCCCTTCCTCGCCGGGCACGGACTTGCCCATCAACTATACTAACACGACTAGGCTTTGTCAACAACAAAATGAGGCTAGGACAAATTGACCCACTGAAGCAATGATCCGATGAATCAATACTCACGCTTTGCCCGACGAGCCAAACGCCCGCAGGAGTTTCACCACTTCCGCCTTCACCGCTTCCCGCCCAGCGATCAGAAGATCATTCTCGCCCCCCATGCCCAGGAACGGATGCGGGCTCATCGGCTGGTGATACTTCGCCAGCTTTTCTGCAAGAGCGGCAAGGTAGGCTTGCTTCAGCACGGTACCGAAGTTCACTTTGGCTACGCCGAGCTGAATGCACCGCGGGGCCAGTTCGAGAGAGATTCCCGTACCTCCGTGCAGCACCAGGGGAATCTCCACCGCCGCTTGGATTTTTGCCAGCGCTGCGAGGTCAAGGTTCCTCTTCCCCGACGTGAGAATGTGGACATTCCCCACGGCGACGCCCAGAGCGTCAATGTGCGTCGCGCTCGCAAAGGCTCGCGCCGACTCCGGTTCGGTGGGCTCTGCCTCCGTTCCTCCTGACGCATCTGCCAAGTGTCCCTCCTGCGCCTCTACTGACACGCCTTGGGCGTGCGCCATCTCGACAACTTGCTTGACGAGGCGCTGGTATTCCTCCTTCGGTAGAAATTCATTTTCCACCATGATGGAATTGAAACCCAAAGCGATGCCCTGCTCGATTTGGGCGAGGCTGTCGGTTTCGTTCAAGAGAAACGCCACAGGGACTTTGGCCCGGTCAAGGGCGGCGCGCAGGGAGGCGTAGTAACTCAGCTTCTCCAAGGTCGTTTGCCCCGACCGCAGCAGAAAGCCACCGTTGAATCCCGCGATGATCGGCGAACTCTCCGCTTCCGCCGTCTCCACCACCGCCTGAAGCGACTCCAAATTCCACGATTCACAGTAGCACGCAGCGTATCCGCGCTGGCGTGCATCCTCCAGCATTTCCTTCATTGAAGTAAGAGGCATCTGTTCCCTTTCCCTGGTCGCCCTTCGTCACTTGCTCACCCCCAAGCCGCATCACATTGTAAGCTAAATCCTCACTACTTTTTGGGACGCCCGCTCACCTTGCCCCGCCCGTGGGCCGGGTTGCAAACGTGGCCGCCACGCGCACGGTGAGAATCTCATGCGGGCGCATTTTTACTTCCAGCGAGTGTGCCGACACCGGCAACTCTTCCTGATTTTCCTCCACGGCGTTGGCCCGCCAGGCTTGCTGCAAATCGAACTGGGGGAAATTCAAGTGCACATCGGCGGAGTTCCCTCCCACCTCTAGCAGACGAACGATGGTGCCATGTCCATCTTCGGCGGTTTTCCAATTTTCGACTGCCACGTTCGGGACATCCACCTGAAGGAAGCTCGTTGGCACGGGGGACAATGGCCGCTCCGGATCACCCAGCTTGTCAGTCTTGAGCACTTGCTGCAATTCCAGCGGAGTCATGGCGGCGCGTCCCATCCGGTCGAGTCCTTCCGGGGCAAGGTCCCTGCCGCTGGTTAGCGCGTAGCGAAACGTGTAGTCCCCGCCTTGCACACGGCGGAAATCGGTGTGCCAGTAATTGTTCATCACCCAGGAAAAGATGACGGAACTCTTGGGGATGAACTTTTCCGGCCAGGTACCGCGATCAATGTCGCCCAGCGTGACGAGCGGCGAGTCAATCGGCGCAAGTCCGACGGCCACGTCCGCGCCCTCCTCCTTTACCCAGTGCTGCACGGTTGACCATTCCACGCTGCCGCCCTTCAGCACATCGCGGCTCGGATCAACCCAGCCGTTTTGGATTTCGTAGCTGAAGCGGGGATTGGCAATGGCAAAGGGAAAGGCAAAGTACACCCCTTCCTTGTTCTCCACCGGCTCTTTCTGCAAGCGATTGATGAACTCAATCTTCTTTTCGCGGTCGAACAGAATAATGTCCGTCGAAATCGTAGGAGCGTGCGGTCCGCTGGCCTGGTAGGTCAGGATCTGGCCGAAAGATGTCTTCCGGACGCTGGTGATGCGGCCCCCTGCGGAAGCTCCCACCGTGAGCTGCGCCAGGGGAAACGATTTTCGCAGGTAAACAAGTTGCGTCGCGGTCTCATCCCCGCCGGAAACGTACAAGTACTGGTTCAGGCGATAGGCGCTGGCCGTGTCCACAAGTTCGCGGTGGAGTTGTTTGTCAAAAACGCTACGCACAGCGCCGGCCGCCGGGTCCACTTCCACGCGGTAGAAAGCGTTTTCGACGGTGTTGGCGAGCGGCAGAGCGGTTTCGCCAGGCGGCGCGGGCTCGCGACTGGGCGCAATCTGGTAGCACTTGTAACCCAGCGAAGGCACGTCGCGGGCGAGAAAGCGCACGCGGTCATAATCCTGATAGTGATGGAGAACCTCGACCGGCACAGGGTTCATGCCGGGGTATTCGGAAATCACCGAATGTGCGTCAAGATCCGTCTCCACCAAGCCATCCCGGGTCCAGTTCAACGAGTTGAAAACTACGATCGCCACCGGCGGGACGTGAATCTGGTCCGCAACCTGGCTCAGCGATCCATCCACAATCGCATTGATTCTCTCTCGGCCATCGACCGCGAACTGATCTTTGGTGGCGAGCTGACGGACGGTCTCTTCGCTCTCCGGCCGCGAATAGCCACCCCAAGAAGTAAAGGTGTGCTCTGCATAGAGCACCAGGTCCTCCCACATCTGCCGGAGCGATTCTCTGGGGCCCGCCACATCCTTCTGAAGGTAGGTGGCGAGCGTGGCCATTTTCTCCGCCGAGGGCGCTCGCTGCTGGCTGGAACGGTCGATCGCCACGTAGTGACTATCGGTGCCGAGCCCGTCTTCCCAGTAGGGCCCGAAATCGCCCACCACCGTTTCCAATGCCGAGCCGTAATGCTGGTCGATGTAGCGGAAGTAATCAGGAAATGTCGAAAGGATCATTCTTGGGTAGGCATAGCGCGAGTTCCACGTCCTGACGAACTCCGGCAAGCCGGGAACGAGATCCCGGTTTTCAGATTGGGTGCCGAAAAGCAACGCCGCATCGGGTTTGTAGTCCGGCGAAGCGAGAGGCTCCAAAATGGTGGGCAGGGAGTCGCGGCACGCGGCCTCGCTGGCAGGAGTTCCGCACACAAAGGCGAACTGCGAGTATTGCCGCGTGTAAGCCATCAACACCTTGCTGCCATCTGGGCCTTGCCACCAGAAGGGCGCTTTCTGGTTCCAACGCCCGTAAAGGAGAATGGGGGCGCGATCGCTGTTGGCCGCCGCCGCGAAGTACTTGATGCCCAACGCGTGCAGGACGGAGGGATACGACCAGGAGTAAGCGGGAATGTCCGTAATGTTGGCATAGTCGAACGGCAGGCCGATTTCCTGGTGCAACCGGTAACTGTAGTCCGCGGATCGGATCAGTTCCTCCAAGGTGGGGTATCCCGTCAGCACGTTAGCAAGCTGCGCCGGCACGCCGAGCCTGCCTTCGCGTGCAAGGTGCAGGAATCCCTCGCGCGCCTCGGCGTTCCGGGTGGCAAGGTATTGTTGGGCGATCCAGGAACCGTCAATGCTGAATCGCATTTCCGGGGAATCGCGAATTACCTGTTGGAGCTTGTCCAGGTTCCGGTTGTGCACTTCCGCCACCTTTGCCTGGTAGTCGGTGAACCCGATGTCAAGGTGAATGTGCGGAACCAGGTAAACCGTCCACCTTCGCTGCGGTTCCAGGTTAACTTCAGTTTTGCGAGTTTTGCCGTTCACTTGCAGCGTCAGGGAGGCGGCGGCCTTACCGGCAAGCTCGGGAATGGCAAATTCAAACCGCTGCTGGCCGAAACTGGGCACGGTGGAGAGATCGGCCTCAAATTTATCTCCGCCCACGAAGAGCGTCACTTTCCCTTTGCGCACCTTTTCTTCTAAAGTCGCCGTTACAAAGGTCAACTCGCGCGGGCCTCCCGCCTGCTGAACGTAAAAGAGGGTGGGTTCGGCTTCGACCTGCGCTTCGGCCGGGACCTTTCCTCCGGGCGTTTGCGTCAAGCGTAGCGCGTCGTACGTCACCACTGATTCAGCGGGGCCGTCGCGGGGATCGTCCATTGCCGTCAGTACCAGCTTGTTTTCGCCGGCGCGAAGGGCCGCAGTGGGCAAAGCGATTTCAAGTTGGTCGCCCCCGTAAGTGGGCGAGTCGATGCCAGAGTCTCCCGCGTAATAGCTCGCCTGGCGATGGAAGTAGAAGAGGCCGGACTGGCCGTTGATCTCAACCCGCAAATGGGGGACGCGCGAGTACTTCAGTAGAGCCGAGATCGTCAGCCGGTAGGCGCCTTTGGGCGCGCCCGACAGGTTGAAAATGATCGTGTAAGGATGCGGGCGCATTCCCCCCGCCTTGTTTTCTGACCCGAACTGCGCGGAGGGCCAATCTTTGGCCGGATCACTCTGGCCCACTGTGAACACGGGATTGTAGTTGGGATCAGCAAGGTTCTGTTTCCCATTGAATCCGCTCGGCGATTGGTCAAATTTCCCGATCTCCCACACTACATTGTCTGCGGCGGCAGAAAAGGGGCCTTGTAATAGGAGGTAAATCGCAAGTCCGAGGATTATTCCTGCTGGAATCTTCACCCGATGCATGACTGGCTCCTGAAAGAACGCTCGTTCCCTTATGAATTCGAGGCATGACGAACACCCTTCTGTTTCCGCGCGATGGTTGCCGCTAATACCACGCCATCGACAGAGGGCCAGAAGAGCGCAGCGAAAAATTACTGCGTTTTGGGAAGAAAGGAAAGTTCTTTTGCGTGAGGCTGGGGGGCAAGCTTGAGGAGAAAGAGTCGTGACTTGCCCTGGAGTCAGGCGACGACGATTCTCTCGCCCGGCCGGGGAGCCTTCCCATATGCAATGGCAACGCCCCCGGCAAGCCCCACACTCGCTCCGCTCCATATAAGTCGCACAATCTGGGGACAGCATGCCCCCAGCAAGGAGCAATGCCAGAATATTTCCACCTGGCGGGTTGGACCGCGTGGAGAACTCGCTTTCCTGGGCATCGCTCTTGGTTCTCCGATACATCCCTTGCGGAAATCGCTTAAGCACTTGCAATGGGTGCTGCGTCAAGTCTTTATACCAGATCACCCAGCCGTCGCGATCCCAATACAGAATCTTCACCCGGTCCGTGCGCCGGTTGCAGTACACCAGCAGGTGGCCCGAAAAGGGATTGCACTGGATGACGTGCTCGGCCAGCATCGACAGCCCATCGAACGAGCGGCGCATGTCACACGGTACCGTGCACAGGTATACCTAATCGCCGCCGGAAAACTCAACATCCTGATCTAATCCCTGACGGGCTCCAGGGCCGTGAGCACCGCTCGCAAGGTCTCTTCCTCGACTCCCTGGCTGATGCGCAGCCGACGTCCATCTCGCAGCACCAGCTCCAGTCCGGCCGGCCGGCTGGCTCCGTCTTCACTGACCAGAGCAAAACTCGCTGCTCCTGCCGAGGTGCTGGGCTTGTTCCGCTCCGGACGGCTGGCCTTCAGTCGGCGTTGCCACCAATAAAACTGACTCTCGTTCAAGCGGCGCTGCCAGCAAAACTCCCGAATCGACATCCCGCTCCGGGCCTCGTCTCCAATGGTCCTTTGCCAATACCGCTGCTTCTCGACATCGTGATTCTTCCCGTTCATTCCACCCCTCCGCCTTCGCGCCACGCATAAGGTTCTCGTTTCCACGGGAGATTATTATTGGAAATTCTCAACGGCGGAAGATGGATTGGCCGGACGGGTACGCAAAACTGGTGTCTAAATCGCGGATAAAATTCCGGTGGATGACGTACAAAGATCTGTGGGAAAAATGAAGCGCCGTTCCGGAGTTAAAGGCACACGCACAACACCTAAAGGCGCGCTACCAAGTAAGGCTGCAAACCTGACCTTCGAGACGATCCGTTGGTATTGACAGCAGACAGATATTCGCTACGGCTTTGGCAATGACGGCATGGGCGATATGGACACAATTCCACGTTAACAGGAAATCGGTGCCATGCACAGCCGCAATGGCGATATGCGCTGCGTCGGTCGCGGCTTTCCGGGGGAGGATGCCGGAAGCCAGGATCTCAGACGCGAGATGCCCGACTTCCGGCGTGATATCGAGCATGGCAAAGTCCCGGACGATCAGCATTCTTTGCCGCGCTGCGTCAGGGTCTCCTGCGCTGGCCTCATCAATGACCAACTGCGAGATGTAAATTTCGAACGCGTCCCTTCGCTTCTCCCACCATTCCTTGGTGACTTGCTGATGGCCGGCAATGATCAAATCTCGGCTGGGCCTTGAGTGCGGCGGCTTGACGCCCCCTGCTCTCACCTTCTCTCTCGGGTGGAAGAACCACCACCCCCACGCGGGCTCAAACTGGCTCCGCACAGCGTCTCAAACCCAAGACAACCTCGCGCGCCACTCACACATCCAACGCGGGGAACGCGAGCGAAAAATCTAGCGCGGGCCGCATGAATGGCGGGTCCGCAGGCAGGGGGTTGTTGTGTCACAATCCAACGCGGAGGTGCGTCCGCCGGCGCCCGCCGTTCCCGATCCCGAGCCTCACGCTCAACGTAATTTTCAGTTGACCTTGCTTGACTCGCCCAGCTTACCGGTCTCACTGATCCGGCAGACCGCCAACTTACTTCGTGAGAGGCGAGCGCCCTCCCGCCGCCACGACCCACCGGAGGCGTGGCTGCCGCTTTCGGACCAACGTCCGTGGTATCGCGAACTGCTGGCGCAAATCCAAGCCTTGCTGGCGACGCCGAAGGCAGCTCCTGCAAACTTCACCTCTCGTGCTGTTGACGTCCCGGACCTTTGGCAGGATTACCTGCCGAACCCTTATTCGTGGGCGAATTCGCTGCTCGTTCATCTCCTTGTGCTCACGGCGCTGGTGCTGCCCTTCGAGTTTCATCACCTGATTAACCCCGTGCCAATCCCCACGAAGATATTCAACTTAACTCCGCTGGTGCTCCCGCAGTTCCTCAGTAACGGGGCTGAAGCCCATGGCGGGGGCAGCGGCGGAGACCGTACTCCGTTACCCCCCTCGCGTGGCGCCCTTCCGCCCTTCGCACGGACGCAATTCACTCCGCCCATGGTCAGGATTCCAAAGGTCGCGCCGATATTGCCCATGCCGCCGACCCTGATTGGCCTCCCGGAATTGAAACTCCCGGCCATGAAATTGGACATGCCCTGGGGCGACCCCAATAGCGTAGCGGTACGACCTTCGCAAGGCCCGGGGACGGGCAGCGGCATTGGCAACAACGAAGGCACGGGAGTGGGGACCGGCAAGGGTCCCGGTTATGGTTCGGGTTCAGATGGAGGGTGCTGCGATGGTGCCTACACCCCTGGCAGCAACGGCGTCAGTGCGCCCACCGCCATTTATTCTCCCGAACCCGCCTACTCCGAAGAAGCGCGCAAGGCAAAATTCCAGGGAATCGTGATGTTGTGGATCGTTGTGGACGCGCAGGGCATGGTGCGAAATGTTCGGATCACCAAGCCTCTGGGTATGAATCTTGATGAGGAGGCGGTGAAAACGGTGAGCACGTGGAGATTCAAACCCGCCCTGCGGCACGGCGTGCCGGTGCCGGTGCAAGTGGAGGTGGAAGTCAGCTTCCGGCTGTTCTGAACATTTCTCTTGAGCGGCGGTCAGAAAGGTTTACACCCAGACTTTTCAATCCCAATTCTTGACTTGCGGCCAGATCTCTTTCAGGGCCTGGCGGAGGCCACGGCAGTAGAAGACGTCAAAGTGCTCGTAGGGCATGGAGTAGGGGTGATAGACGCTGGCAACCTTCTGCACGCTGGTGAAACGCCGCTCAAGATCCTTCTGGCGCCCCTGCATTACGATCATGCTTTCCCCGGTATAGTCGCGTGGCCCCCAGAGGAAGTAAGTCTGGTGCCCGCTGATGGCGGGTGGCAAGCCGTACTTCGGGCCGAAGAGATCGATAGCGCCGGCCTGCCCGTAATTCTGGCCGAAGATTGCCGTCTTGGGGCGAATCTCCGGCGGCAGGCCGTTGTAAACGCGCGCCACCGTGGCCGTCATCTCTTCCCAGCCGAACTGGTCGGCGTAAAGCTGCGGCAGGGGGCCCAGCTTGTGGGTCTCAAGCCTGGGCGGCTGGAGATGCAGCGCCTGCGTGTATCGAATGTATGTCTCTGGCGGCAGAACCGGAATGACGAGCGGCGAGAGCACAGCGCCGGTCACAACCATCAAAGCGGCATAGGCGAGTTTCAGCCATTGGAGCCGCGGCCGGTCCAACCACAATTCCCACATTACGCTGCCGGCGGCAAACAGAACTGGAAAGGCAGGATAGAGGTAGTAGACCCGCGGGCTCAGCGTCACGATAACCACCGCCGTGAAACCCCATGCCCATCCCAGTGCTCGAAACGGCTTGCCCGGCTTGGAGAAGAAGAAAAACCAGAGTCCGGCGAGCCAGATGGGCAGGGTCAGGGGCAGCAGCGTCAGGATTTCCTGGGCGAAGAATGCCAGTGGCCCAAGAGGCACATCGCGCCCGCTGCGGTGGATGTTGGCCTGCAATTCCAGAAACGGGAAATGGTGCTGGATGTTCCACAGAAGATTTGGCAGGAAGATCAGGAAAGCGATCGCACCGCCGACCCAGATCCAGGGGCTCAAGAGCGAGCGGCGCTGCGGAGTCAACAGCAGCCCGACCACGATGCCCGCGCCGAAGATCAGCATGGAATATTTGTTTTCGAGGCCGACTCCCGCCAAGATGCCGAACCAGATCCAGAGTCTCGGGTCGCCGGTCTTGACGATGCGGATAAACAGGTAGGCGCAACCTATCCAGAACAGCGGCTCGAACGCGTTCATGGTCAGCAGGCTGTCGGTAGCAAGAACTGCCGGTGCGACCAGGGCCGCGAGCGCCGCTAACCCCTGGGCAAAGCGCTTCCCGCCGAGTTCGCGCGCGATCAGAGCGGTGAGAGCAACCTCGGCAGCGCCGGCAACGGCAGGAAAGAACCGGAGGGCTGGCAGCGAATCACCGAGCAACGAGCGCGCCAGCCAGGTGATCCCCGCAATCAGCGGCGGTTGGTCAACGTAACCCCAGGCCAGGTGACGGCTGCAGGCGAGATAGTACAGTTCGTCAACAAAATATCCGTAATGCCGGCCGGCGTAGAGGTGCACCAGGAACTTGCCCGCCGTGATGCACAGGACCAGCGCGGTTGCGGTGAAGGCGAACCGCTTCTGAGGGCTTTCGCCGAGAACCGGCGCGGATGGGGAGCTCATGGCCGTTCGAAGTATACAATGATTCCTGACCCGAGCGGCTTTGGCTAGCGGCGCGCTCCCACGGGGCCTAAGGGGCGCTTACGCGGGAGCAATTTCCGTGTACTCCAGCGTGAGGAGAGCTTTGCAGGCAGCGCATACGAATTGAGGCGTCGGGCCAACATCGCCAACGGCGAAGACCCTCGGTTCGTGGCACCGCGCGCAGGGGGCCGTGGGGGCGCTGGGATCTGGGTCCGGTGGAATTTCAAAATTCTCCGCGACTTCCCCCACTCGCGTCGTTTCCAACTCAAATGTCGTGTAGCAATTGTTGCAAACGTGGTTGTAGCAGCACTCCGGCTTGCAGGAATAGAGCACGTCGCCGGAACCGCATTGCGGGCAGGCCACAGAAATCGACTTGAGGGTCATGGAGTTCTCAGCAGACTAGGTTACAGGTTACAGCTTACAGGTTACAGCCTATTTCACTGTCGCGCCACGTTCTTGTCACCTGTAACCTGTCACCTGTAAACTATTCGCTCTTTTCCGCTTGTCAGCGATAGCGGGAAGCTTGAGAATAACGCGTGCATGAGTTCCTTGCGCACCTATTGGACGTTTGTCCGGCCCTTCACCCTGGTTCCACCCATGACCGGGATTTTTTCCGGTTCCCTTTTGGGCTACGGAGCCACGCATGCCGCCTTCCATCCTGTCCGTGTCACGCTGGCCGTACTTGCCGCAGGGGTTCTGAACGCCGCTTCGAATGCGCTGAACCAGATCTGCGACCTCACTAACGACCGCATCAACAAGCCACACCGGCCGCTTCCCTCGGGCCAGATCACGCTGCGCCAAGCGTGGATTTTCACCGCGGCGGCCTACGCTCTGGCGCTGGCGATGGTGGCGGTGGTGAATCACGAAACTTTCGCGATATACGTGATTGCCGCGCTTGCCACCGTTGCGTATTCCGCGCCTCCTGTGCGTTTGAAGCGACACCCAGTGGGTTCAAACCTGATCATCGCGCTCATTCGCGGTTGGCTGCTGAAGGTGGCGGGATGGGCGGCGGTGACGACCGTGCTCACTTCGATTGAGCCCTGGTACATCGGCTCCATTTATTTCGCTTTTCTCCTGGGCGCGACCACCACCAAGGATTTCGCCGATATCGAAGGCGACCGCGCGGCGGGGTGTATCACTTTGCCGGTGAAATACGGAGCCACCTGGAGCGCGCGTGCCATCACCCCGTCGTTCATACTGCCGTGGCTGATGTTGCCGCTGGGCCTCGCGCTGCATGTGCTCAGTGGCAATCCGGCGGCCATCCTTGGGTTGAGCGTCATTATGGTGACCTGGGGTGCATACGTCGCCTACTTGATTAATAAGGATCCGCATCGATTGGTTACCGAGGGCGAAAACCATCCTTCCTGGCACCACATGTACTGGATGATGATGGTTGGCCATTTGGGCCTGGCTGGGGCATACCTGATTCATACTCGGGGTTTAGGAATTTGGTAAAATCAGGTGATCGGGAGATCGGGTGATCCGGTGAACAAGAAAACAGCTTGACCTGGTTCGTTCTTTGTTCACCCGATCATCGGATCACCCGATCACCCGATAAACAGATGCTTCTTCTGACTGGCGCTACCGGTTATCTTGGCTCGGGGATCGCCCGCGAACTCATCGCGCGGCGCGAATCCTTCCGGGTTTTGGTGCGGGACGCCAAGCGCTTGGGATTCGACCCCGCGGCGTGCCACGGCGAGGTGGCCCTCGGTGATTTGCGCGACCGCGACGCGGTGCGCTCGGCGCTCCAAGGCGTTGACGCGGTGATTCACACGGCCGCACTCGTCAAGATGTGGGTGCGCAACCGGCGCGATTTCTGGCGCGTCAACGTGGAAGGCTTGCAGAACTTGCTGCAAGCCGCTGAACAGGCGGGTGTAAAGCGGGTCGTATACACCTCCTCGTTCATAGCGCTCGGGCCGTCCGCGGATGTGAACGCTAACGAGTCGCTGCGCCATGCCGGCCCGTTTTCTGACGCCTATGAGGAATCCAAGGCGCGCGCCCTCGAGTGGCTGCGCGGCGAGGGGCTGCGCCGCTTCCCCGTCATCGTGACATTGCCCGGTGTCATCTACGGCCCCGGGCCCAAAACCGAGGGCAACCTGATCGGGGGAATGATCGACCAGTACCTCGCGGGAAAATTCCCGGGCTTACTCGGGTCTGGAGAGCAGCGATGGAGCTTTGCGTTCATTGGCAACGTTGTCAACGCGCATCTGGCCGCCCTCGCGAAGGGAAAGCCGGGGGAAGAATATGTGCTGGGCGGAGATAATCGCTCGCTCAATGATTTCTTCCGTGCCCTGGCGGATTTCACGCACGTCCGGCGGCCGGTTCGCCATCTTCCTTTTGCCATAGGGAAATTCGCGGGCGCTATGGAGATCATGCGCGCCTGGGCGTTTGGCCATTCTCCCCAACTTACGCCCGGCGTCGTAGAAATCTTCGAACACGATTGGGTGTACTCCAGCGCCAAGGCGGTTCGCGACCTTGGCTATTGGGTGGCCCCCTTGGAAGAGGGCCTGATGAAGACGCTCCGGGAGAAGACGCCACCTATCATCCATCGATGGACCAAAAACGCGGCGCGTTAATGCCGGTTGAAGCGATAAGAAGGTAGTCTATTGCTGCTGAACATGCGGGAAACCTCCACTTCCGTCGCGGCGCCGCGTGCGCCGCTTTTCTCCACGCGCAAGATCGTGCACATATCCATGCTGATCTTCGCGTTCCTGCTGCCGTACCTCACCTGGACGCAAGCCGCAGGGTGCGCGCTGCTGGCGCTGCTTTTCAACGTTGTGGTTCTGCCCCGCCTGGGGGTGGACCTGCGCAAGAGCCCCGGCCGCGGTTCGGAATCCGCAATTCTGAATCTCGAATCGCCTCCCACCCTCGGCACCGGCGTTCCATCTGCCCACCTGCCCACCTGCCCACCTGCCCTTGGGGGTGCCGCCGGCGTCTGGACCGGCATTGTCATCTATCCCATCTCGGTGCTGGTCCTGATCCTTCTTTACCGCCACGACCTGCACATTGTCGGCGCCACTTGGGCCATCATGGCGTTGGGCGATGGCACGGCGAGCGTCACTGGCGGCGCGCTACGCAGCCCGGCGCTCCCCTGGAATCGCGAAAAGACCTGGTCAGGTTTTCTGGGATTTATCGTGGCCGGCACGACGGGCGCTTACGTTCTGCTGTGCTGGATCCCCCCCGCCATTGCCCCCGGCGTCGCCCTGAAAATTGCCGCGGCCACGGCGTTGGTGGGTGCCATCGTGGAGTCCGCCCCGGTTCGCCTGGATGACAACGCCACGGTTCCGCTGGTGGCGGGCGCCTTCATGTATTGCCTGTGCCTCGTTGAGCGCAGCGCGCTGGACAGCAACCTGCCTTTCCTCGGCCGCCGCATCGTGATGGCCGTGGCGATCAATTTGGCGCTCGCGGTCGCGGCCCTCGGCTTGAAGATGGTCAACCGCTCGGGCGCGGTTTGTGGATTCCTGCTGGGCGTGGCGGTCTACCTGGGCTGGGGCTACAAGAGCTTTCTGTTGATGTTTGCCTTTTTCCTGATTGGATCGCTAGCCACCCGATTCGGCTATGCGCGCAAAGCCGCGCGCGGCGTGGCGGAAAGGCGCGGGGGCGCCCGGAGTTGGCGCGAAGCCGCGGCGAACTCGCTGGCGGGGGCGTTCTTCTCCCTTCTGGTCATCACCACGCATCACGAAGGCGCCTTTCTGATGGCGCTGATCGCGGCGTTTGCGGAGGCCACGGGCGACACTGTTTCCAGTGAGATTGGCCAATGGATTTCCGACCGCGCCTATCTGATCACGACGTTCAAGCCGGTGCCTGCCGGCGAAGACGGCGGCGTTTCCGTGGGAGGCAGCATCGCGGGAGCGCTGGCTTCGGCGCTCGTCGTGGCGCTCGCCTTCGGTATGGGCTTGTGTGGGAAAGGTGGCGCTACCATTGCCCTTGCCGCCGCGGTGGCCGGGAACCTGCTCGATAGTCTGTTGGGCGCCACGCTCGAACGACGCGGCCTGGTGACCAACGGCATCGTCAATTTTGCCGGCACCAGCTTTGCAGGCGCGCTGGCGCTTTGCATCGCGCTGCACATCGGGTTCTAGGGGCGAACAGGGAGCCGTCTCCTTGAAAACGCATCCCTGAACAGCATTTTGGCTAACTGCTTTTTTTCTGATACATCGTTTCAAACCTCGGCCATATGGTAGTGCCGACGTTGAAAGCCTGCCCTAAGCGGGGCGAGCGGGTGGCGCTACTTCGCCCCGATTCAAGGAGTAATCCGCGCATTTTCGTCCCATAATGCGGGGCCGTGCGGTGTACATTTTGTCCAGCCCTACTCTGTTTTCATGCACATAGCCGGTCCATCCTTCATTTTTAACATCTTTTCGTATCAGCGCCCCGTTTCGGACCTTGAATAACATATTCGTGAGCTGCCACAATGGGCGCAGGCTGGAATCTTCCATCGTTTGCATGAGCTCCGGATTCTCGTCGCTTGGGTCCTGACGCCGGAATTCTGCGTGCGGACTTCGTGGACGGGACGGGTTGGGTTTGACGGAGGATGGAAACCTGCGCGTGGGCATGACGACACCTCGCAGCAACACCTGTTTAGTGTATCACCCTACGCTATGAATGTCAAGAAGAATCAACCGTCGTTAGAGCCTACAAAATGTCGCTGGCGGAAAGCAGGTGTAGCGCGGACCTGTTCTGTAGGTCCGCGGCTTTTCCTTGCCCTAGGGGACGAGTGGGTGGCCACGGTGTCGCCGCGGCTGAAAGTCCGCCAATCTTAATGGCGGACGACTGTGGCGACCGCGGGCTTTCCCTTTGATGACGGACGCGCCGGAATTGAGTGTGGGAAGGGCTGTTGAAGCGGTTGGAGGATGGGCGCTAGTCGAGTTATAATGATTTCGCCTTGGACAGGGCGATGGTAGAGGCATGCCCCATCCACATTGACCATGTAAGGTTGCCGCTGGGGTAAACTCATAGACCATGACGGGACTAAAGCGGCCGAACGACTACGACGCTTTTCTCAAAAGCCTCAAAGAGCGTGTGCGGGCCGCCCAACTCCGCGCCTCCCTGGCGGTTAACCGGGAACTCGTCTTGTTGTATTGGGGCATGGGCCGTGACATCCTGGCCCGCCAGAAAGAACAGGGCTGGGGAGCCAAGATCATTGACCGCCTCGCCGCCGACCTTCGCCAGGAATTCCCGGAAGTTGCAGGCTTCTCGGCGCGCAACTTGAAGTATATGCGAGCTTTCGCCGAGGCTTGGCCCGACGAGCAAATTGTGCAGCAGCTTGCTGCACAAATACCCTGCTTGGCGTGAGATTGTTTGTTTTTCCAGACCTTCTCGCGCTTTGGGAACGGGTCATGAAGGATCACCGGCTTTTGGGGAAAACCGACGGGTTGCCAAGCACCGTGCGCAAAAGAATGGCGGGGTACTCGCAATAGCCGTAAGCGCCGCCGGGCTTCACGGTATCTCCTTCGCCCGGGTGATAGCGCTCATACCAGAGTCCGCCTTCTTTTTGGCCCATTTGGCAAACCTTCACCACGGATTCGCGCAGCCGCTGGTAATCTTTCATTCGCAGACAAGCCAGCGTTTCCAGGTACCACACTCTTCCCATCGCCGCGACGTCGTTCGTGTATTGATCGAATTTGAAGGGTAAGGGCTCGGTGAGTTCCCAGGATTGGTAAGTGAACGGTTTGGTCACCAATTGGGTCGGCATTCCTCCCCGCCAGAACATCGGTTCACGCAGAAGAATCGGCCAGAGACGTTTGACCTGGTCATCGCGGGCAATCTCCAGCCCAATCGCCGCCCAATTAACATCCGACAACCCGTGCAAATCGACCAGCCCATGTTCAGGGTGAAGGTATTCGGCAAAATGGTCGCGCTGCCAGAATATGTCGAGGAAGCGGCTGCACAGAGCATCGGCATGATGGCTCCAGGTGGCCTCCGAATCCCTCATGCCCAGGGCCTTGCACAGCGCGGAAAGCTGACGAAAGGCATGGACGGCATAGCATTGGGTAATGCCGTCCCACTGGTTGCGGGGCGGCGATTCGATATAAAAACCTGCGCCGCTCAGTAATCCGTTTTGGCTGATGCGCGTCAGGAGGTAATGCCCGGTTGCCTCCAGCGCGGGCATTTTTTCCGCCAGCCAGGATGCGGATTGTGTGGCCGCAAAAATTTCCTGCCCGGTCAGAAGGAAACAGAGGGGCGCCAATACGCTCAAGGGGTTCACCTTGACCTGCCAATGGGTGAAGAGGCCGATCCACTTTCGCGGCAGCATATTGCTCGAGGGGGGTTGGCCCGTGCGAACGAGGGGCTTGTAGGTATAGACGTCCTCGGGATATCGGAGCCCGCGCAAAAAGTTGTCCATCCCTCCGGGGGGTGTATCGGCCGGGAAAATGGCAAAGGGAATGTTGCCGTCCGGGCGCTGAGAAGCTTGTACGAAATCAAAGTAATCCAGTATCTCCCGGTGCTTGCCCAGCAGGAGATAAGCGCCTGCCATCTGCCAGGAGTCGAGGCCGGGCCAGGTATTCTCCGGCCCATAGCCTTTCCCATCGGCCACAATGGCGAAGTGCCCGGGGTAAGCACGTTGAAGCAAGGCCGGGTAGAGGTTCTTGTCAAGGGCTGCCCTCACACCCTCGGCAATGATTTGTTGTTCCAAGTCGGCAGGCGCCGCGCTGAGTGTTCCGGTCCTGCCTATCGGCGCGAGAATTGAAGTCGCCGCCGCGGCCAGCGAAGTTTGCATGAATTTTCTTCTGTTCATATCATTCACCTGAGAATTATCAACTTTACGTTACGCTCATTCATGGAATTCATCGATTCCATTGTAACGCTGCGAAGCCCCCTGCGAAAACGTGCATGATTGTGGCGCATAACGGCCCTTCCGCGCAGAACCTCGGCAATTTCACCGTCTTCATCCCGCACGCCACCTAAAATTGGTCATTAGTACGGAAGTAACATTGACTGCGGCCCCACGTGAGATAGACTTGAGAGGTTATGGAATCTCTTTCCGCCCGTTAGACGCTCGGCCCGTAGGATATCGCCTCGGCGATTCGGAATTGATGACAGGGGCGAAGGGTTCTCATCGGCGAGAGGAGACTGATGGATAAAGGAGGAAGCCCTTAATGAAACGGATCATGATGGCCACGGTAATGCTATGCTTGGTAGCCGCTTCGCAGATGATGGGGCAGACGACATCGCAACCAGCGTCGTCGCCGACGTCGAACCCAACGTCAAAATCAACTTCGAAACCAACGCCCAAACAGACAACGAACACAACCTCCAACAGCGCCGCAACGGGGCAGGCGTCGGGAGGGACCGCAAGCACAACGAGCACAACCTCCAATAACGCCGCAAAGGGGCAGGCGTCGGGAGGGACCGCAAGCACAACAGGCACAACCTCCAATAGCGCCGCAACGGGGCAGGCGTCGGGAGGGACCGCAAGCACAACAGGCACAACCTCCAATAGCGCCGCAACGGGGCAGGCGTCGCAAGGGGCCTTGAAATGCTTCGGCCCGGAAAGGCGACCTTGCACGGAAGAGATGGTGAGGGAGATGGCCAGGAGGAAGACGGAAAGGAGCCGCGAACACCCGGCCTTGGCCGAAATTAACACCTTGACTTTGGATTCGCCCCAGGGGGGTTTGTCGTGCAAGCAGAAAGATGGAAAGCCCTGCACGGCTGAACAAGTAAGGTCTCTGAACGAGCATGTTGCCGCCCCGCTGAGGTGCGAAGTAAGGTTTGAAAACTCAAGGGCGAACGATGCCGCCGCAAAGGTGGAGGCGTGGGAAAGGACCTTAAACACAACCAACACAACCTCCGATACCCCCGCACAGGCGTGGGAAGGGACCGTCAACACAGCGAACTCGACCTCCTATAGCGCCGCCAAGGAGCGGGAGCGGGAGCGGGAGTTGGTGAGGGAGAGGGAAAGGGCCGCAAACCCAACGGTCTCGACCTCCTACTATAGCGCCGCCAAGGAGCGGGAGCGGATGAGGGAGAGGGAAAGGGCCGAAAACACAACGAGCACAACCTCCGATAGCGCCGCCAAGGAGCGGGAGAGGGAGTTGGTGAGGGAGCGGGAACGGGAGCGGGAGTTGGTGAGCGAGCGGGAGCGGGAGCGGGAAAGGACCGCAAACACAACGAACTCGACCTCCGATAGCGCCGCCAAGGAGCGGGAGAGGGAAAGGACCGCAAACACGACGAGCACAACCCCCGGTGGCGCCCCAAAGGTGCAGGCGGCGGTAAGGCCCGAACGCAAAGTGAACTCAACGTCCGCTAGCGCCGCCAAGGAGCGAGAGCAGAGCGTGAAAGTGCCGCAAAGATAACTGGAACGCGGCTCCTCAAAGCAGTAGGTAGCAGGCAGAAAGCAGCGAGCGTCTGACTTATGGCCTGCCGGCTGCCTACTGCTTACTGCCGTTGCTCGCCGAAGCGCCGCTCGCCCTTACAGCACAGCGGTTTCGTGGATCAGGCGGCCTTCGGCGAAGCGCGCCAAGTTGAGGGCGCGGGCGTCGATCAGGTCGGAGTGGCCGCGCAGGATCAAGTCTGCTAAAACCTTTCCGGTGGCGGGTGAGTGCATCACGCCATGCCCGCTGAAGCCATTGGCGAGATACAAGCCGGGGACCTGCGGCACGGGCCCCAAGATGGGGTAATGGTCCGGGGTCATTTCGTAGAGGCCGGCCCAAGCACGCTTGGGATTCACTTCCAGCGCCTCAAAGCAGGGAACGCGGTCCACGGCGCGGAGAAGAATCTTCTCGACGAACTCCGGATCGAAATGGGTTTTGAATCCCGGCGTCTCCTCCGGATCATTCCAGGCGAGCAGAATTCCCAGACCCTCGGGGCGGAAGTGAAAACCCGTAGCCATATCGATGGTCATCGGCGCCTCGCGGGCGATGAGCGGGAAAGGCTCGGTGGGGACTAACATGCGGCGGAGTGGTTCGACGGGCAAGTCCACTCCGGCCAATGCTGCGACTTGTGCCGCCCACGGTCCGGCGGCATTCACCGCCGTGCGCGTGGCCACTCGTCCGCGCGTGGTGTCAACGCCGGCAATGCCTTGCGCGTCCTGCAAGATCGCCGTGACTTCTGCCCCCTTCCACAGGCGCACGCCTTTTTCGGTGGCGCGCTGCATGAAGCCGGTCATGACGCTGTGCGGGTCCACAAATCCGTCGGTGGAACTGAAACTGCCGCCCAGAATGTCGTCCGCGCGCAAATGCGGCATGCGGTGAAGAGCCTCGGCGGGCGAGAGCAATTCCACCGTCTTCAACCCACACGCCACCTGGACCTGGTAATTGGTCCGCAAATAGGCCATGTGCTTCTCGCTCGTGGCCACAAACAGGTAGCCTTGCGGACGATATCCGCCGGGACAGCCGGTGGCTTCCTCGAAGCGGGCGAAAAAATCCAGAGCATAGAGCGACAGGCGAATGTTGATCTGGGTGGAGAACTGCGCGCGCACGCCTCCCATGCTCTTGCCCGTGGAGCCGCGGCCCAGGTGCGGCTCGCGCTCCAGCACCAGGACGTTCGCGCATCCAGCCTCGGCAAGATGATAGGCGATGCTCGCGCCCACAATCCCTCCGCCGACAATCACCACCTCGGCTTTTTCCGCCACGGCGCCGCCTCCATTTGCGAGAATCGAACCGGTCGTGCTGGCGGACATCTTAACGCCGAAAGCCCGCGTAGCGCGCGTCATCATTTCACTGCTGTCCAAAATAATCGGTTCTCCATCGTCGACGCACTGTAAGGAAAGGGTTTAGGACAGGGAAGATCGGTAAATGAGAAGGAGGTTGCGGTTTTCATAAGTCGGTTGCCTGTCC
>Ga0181533_1001907_pt1 | contig 25650 bp, 26 predicted proteins | sample PEATcosm2014_Bin_45_FD_119772 | JGI IMG/M metagenome (GOLD analysis project Ga0181533, IMG submission 119772) | Peatland microbial communities from MTU Mesocosm Facility, Houghton, MI, USA - PEATcosm2014_Bin11_60_metaG | ecosystem: Environmental > Terrestrial > Soil > Wetlands > Peat | place...
CGACGACCTGCTTCAGCTCGTCGCGAAACGCCTCGGCTTCCGCCGCGTCTTCGAAGTAACCGTCCTTCACTCCCCACTTGGTGATCGCGTCGACCACGCGGTCGACCACCTGCTTCAGCGAGGACTCGCGCTCTGTGGTCCCGGGGGTACCGCGGAAGTACTTCTGGGCGAGGATGTTGGTGGCGTTGGGGCTCCAGCTGATCGGCACCTCCACCCCGAGCTGCTCGAAGGCCACCTTTGCGGTCCGGTAGTCGGTGATGCGGGCGTCGCGCCGCTCCCAGACGACCTCGTCGTAGGGGTGGACCCCCTCTGTGGTGAAGTGTCGCCGGATGCCGATGCCGGTCCGCTGCGGTGCGATCGCCATGGTCAGTTCCACCTTCTCCTTAGTTACAAGCCTACGGCCTCGAGCCACCCGGAAGAACCACTACCGAGCGCCACGACCACAAGATGTTGTGGTCTTCCCCCTGCTACATACGAGATGAGGTACCCATTACATCACTGTAGTTACGAAGATGTCAACCGCGAGGAGCCCTCATACGCCCTGGTCGGCTCCCTTTCGCGAAGGTTTGCACTCGTGCCGTTTCCATGCATCCTGACATCTTCCCGCCACGGCGCTTGTCGCGAGACTATGGTCCGGACGTGGCCTGTGTTATCGCCGTCGATGCTGGCACGACGGGAGTCCGGGCGATAGCCGTAGACACCTCGGGGAATGTCATAGACCTCGCCTACCGCGGGCTTACACAGCATTTTCCGCGCCCCGCGTGGGTCGAGCACGACCCGCTCGAGATCTGGAACGCGGTCGTCGACATGCTCACCAAGGTCACGCGCCGCCTACAGGCGGCAGGCCGCTCCGTAGCGGCCATCGGCGTCACGAACCAACGAGAGACCGTTGTGGCGTGGGACCGCAAGACCGGGCGCCCCTTGCACCGTGCCATCGTGTGGCAGGACCGGCGCACGGCCGAACGTTGCGACCAGCTTCGCGACGAGGGCTATCTGCCCCTCATACGAGACCGCACCGGGCTGATCCTCGATGCCTATTTCTCTGCAACCAAGATGGAGTGGCTTCTCCGCGAAGGCGGTGTAACGCAGAACCCGGACCTCGTTCTGGCCACGGTCGACTCCTGGGTGGTCTGGAACCTCACCGGTGGTGTCGAAGGCGGCATCCTGGCCACCGAGCCGTCGAACGCCGCTCGCACCTTGTTGCTGGACATCCGATCGCTGAACTGGTCGGAGGATCTGTGCGCCCTGTTCGGTGTGCCGGTGACGGCACTACCCGAGCTGAGGCCGTCATGCGGGCGCTTCGGCCTCGTAGGAGGTGACCTCGGTTCGAGTAACTCCCCTCTGTCGGGCGTTCCGATCAGCGCCGTCGCGGGCGACCAGCAGGCCGCGTTGTTCGGCCAGGGCTGTTTCAACCGCGGCATGGCCAAGGCCACCTACGGCACGGGAACGTTCGTCCTGTTGAACGTCGGAGACGTTTGTCCATCGCCTGTGGAGGGGCTCCTCACCACCGTCGCTTGGGACCTCGACGAGCACGGTGGACCGTCCGAAGTGGCATACGCGCTCGAGGGGGCGGTGTTCTCGACGGGTTCCGCAGTGCAATGGCTCTGCGACGGGCTCGGGATGATCACCGACGCGGCTGAGACCGAGCCATTGGCAAAACAGGTGACCGACACCGAGGGCGTCTACGTCGTCCCGGCGTTCACGGGAATGGGGAGCCCGTGGTGGGATCCCTACGCCAGGGGAACCATCGTCGGGCTCACGCGCGGAACGGGCAAGGCCCACCTGGCACGTGCGGTAGTGGAGGCGATGGCTTACCAGGTCCGAGATGTCGTCGATGTCATGCGCGACTCCGGAGCGGCCGTCTCAGCCCTGCGTGTCGACGGCGGCGCATCGGAGATGGGACTGCTCCTACAGTTACAGGCCGACCAGATCCGGCTCCCGGTCACACGCCCTGCGACGACCGAGACCACCGCCCTCGGCGTCGCCACCATGGCCGGGCTCGCCGAAGGCATATGGGGCTCGCTAGAGGACCTCGCAGCACTCTGGCGACCGGACGTCGAGTACCAGCCCAACGCCAGCGCCGTGGGCGCCGACTTCGCCTATGCCGGCTGGCGACGGGCCGTGAAGCGTTCTCTCGGGTGGGCAGCAGCTCCCTGATCACGAACAAGCCAAGGAACAGCTTCCAGACGCCTGGCAAACACCCGGTTCGAGGTCAACGGCAGCCGCGCGGTCGGGGCGGACTCAACCGTCAGCTCTCGTGACGTTCGTGCCGTAGCGGGCTCCGGCGCGCGAGACGACCCGACGCTCCCATCTGCGGAGGCGGCCGGGAAGGTCGACCCGCTGACCCTCGCCCTCCGTCGGCGACGCCTCTCGCCCGAATCGCATCCGTACGATGAGGGGCCCCTCGCCGCCGGGTCACCTGCGAACCTGCGAACCTGCGAGGCAACCACAGGCGGGGCCGGAGGACACAGACACCTTGGTAACGCTCTACTTCATCGGGTTTGTCGCCGGCCTGGTGGCCGGCATCTCGCCCTGCATCCTTCCCGTACTTCCCGTGGTGTTGGTGGCGGGGACCACCGGCACGAGCGACGCCGCTCTGCCGGAAGCTGCAACGGACGTCGGACGGCGGCGGAGTCACAGGGCGTACGCCGTCATCGCGGGACTCGTACTCAGCTTCAGCACGTTCACTTTGGCGGGATCTTCGTTGCTGAGCGCTCTCGGACTCCCCCAGGACTTCCTTCGGGATGCGGGGCTCGTGGTCCTTGGTCTCGTCGCGACGGGGCTGATCATTCCTTCTCTCGGACACCTGCTCGAGCGGCCGTTCAGCCGCTTGGTCCGGCGCCAACCGAGCGGGAACGCAGGAGCCTTCGTGCTCGGCCTCGGACTGGGCGTCGTCTTCGTCCCCTGCGCCGGACCCGTGCTCAGCGCGATCGTCGTCGTGGCCGCTACTCACCGCGTGGGACTGAGCGCGTTGGTGCTCACGGTCGACTTTGCCGCGGGCGCCGCCCTTCCGCTTCTCGTCGTGGCGCTGGCAGGTCAGCGCGTCGCGGAGCGCGTCACGCTGATCCGGACCCACGCACCGACCGCGCGACGCGTCGGTGGCGCCGTCCTGTTGGCGATGACCCTGGCGATCGGCCTCAATCTGACCGACGGGTTGCAGCGCGCGGTCCCCGGCTACACGAGCGCCCTGCAGAAGAGCATCGAGGGGACCGCCTACGCGAAGAAGCAGCTGGCAGCGCTGACGGGAACCGGGGGTGTCGACACGCCACACTGTGAGGCGGGAGCCGGCGCCCCCGAGTCGTGCGGAAAGGCTCCCGAGTTCGCAGGTATCACGAGCTGGCTGAACACGCCGGGGGGGAGGCCCCTCACGCTGGGAGAACTCCGGGGCAAGGTGGTTCTGGTCGACTTCTGGACGTATTCGTGCATCAACTGCCAGCGGGCGCTTCCCCATGTGGAGGCCTGGTACCGCGCGTACCACGATGACGGCCTCGAGGTGGTGGGTGTGCACACACCTGAGTTCGCCTTCGAGCACGTAGTGTCGAACGTCGCCCAGGCCGCACTGCAGCTGGGCGTGCGTTATCCAGTCGCCATCGACGACGGATATAAGACGTGGAACGCCTACGGCAACGAGTACTGGCCGGCGGAGTACTTGATCGACGCTTCGGGTGAACTCCGTCACGTGGAATTCGGCGAAGGCGATTACGGCACGACCGAGACTCTGATCCGCGAGTTGCTCGTGGCCGCGGACCCCTCCGTGCGTCTCACCAGTCGCACCGACGTACCCGACCGCACCCCGACACTACCGATCACACCCGAGTCGTATCTGGGATACGAGCGACTGCAGAACCTTGTGGGATCAACGGTCGTTCGCGACCGGCCCGCGACCTATCGGTTCCCGACGTCACTACCGTTGGACGAGCTCGCGCTCTCGGGCACCTGGACCGTGGGACCCGAGAGCGCGACAGCCGGTGCGGGAGCAAGCCTCGAGCTCTCGTTCCAAGCTTCGGACGTCTACCTGGTCCTCGGGGGAACCGGCAGGATCGACATATCAGTCGAGCAAGCACCTACACGGAGCCTCGAGGTGGCAGGCATACCGCGCCTTTACACGTTGCTCCACGACGCGAGCTATCACGCGGCGGTGCTGAGAATCGATGTTTCCCCCGGGGTAGACGCATACGACTTCACCTTCGGCTGATCGACCTGTAGCGTCGTCGCGTGACACGGCGGTTGACCGAACGAGGAGAGAGGCGCAGGCGGCAGTTGATCGATCTTGCCGCACGGCTGTTCGCGTCGAGCGGCTACCACTCCACGTCCATCTCTGAGATCGTCGATTGCCTCGGGGTGGGAAAGGGCGTCTTCTACTGGTACTTCGCGTCCAAGGAAGAGCTGTTCCGTCAGATCCTGCTGGACGCCCAGCGAGATCTCCGGCGTGCGCAACGTCAGGCCGTCGCCGACGAGCCAGACCCGGTGCGCCGGATCGAAGCCGGTATCGGGGCCACGGTGGAATGGCTCGACGCAAATCGCCACCTGTTCGTGCTCTTGGAATTCGCCCGCACCGAAGAGCGCTTTGCACCCGTGATCCGCAAAGGCGAGGAACAGGCGATCGCCGACGCGCTTCCTCACGTGAAAGCCGGGATCGCCGCCGGCCTGATCCGGCGCGACGACCCACTGGTGCTGGCCCACGCAATCTTGGGGACCACCGATCACCTGGCACGGGTACTAGTGCTCGAGCAGGGACGCAGCGCCACCAGCGCCTCCGCGGCGAGCATTTCGTTCTGTCTCGAGGGGATTCTCCCCCCCCGCTACAGCCGAGCGCCGTATCGGACGTGCCGCGGGCTGACGCTGCTGGACGCTTACTGCAACTTGGTCAGGGAACGGCGCAGGTTACGAACAGCCTGCCCGATGCGCTTCTCGTTCTCGATGAGGGCGAAGCGGACGTGGCTGTCGCCCCCTGGCCCGAAACCGACGCCAGGTGAAGTGGCCACCTCTGCGTCGGAGACCAGATACGAAGAGAACTCGAGGGACCCCATCTCGCGATAGGGCTCGGGGACGGGGGCCCAAACGAACATGGTCCCCTTCGGCTTCGTCACATGCCAACCGATCCGGTTCAGTCCGTCGCACAGCGCGTCCCGACGCGCCCTGTAGATCTCGTTGACCTCTTTGGGATAGTCCGAAGCCTCGTTCATGGCCACGATCGCGGCTATCTGGATCGGCTGGAAGGTCCCGTAGTCCAGATATCCCTTCAGCTTGGTGAGCGCGCCGACGACCTCGGAGTTACCGACCATGAAGGCGAGCCGCCACCCGGCCATCGAGAACGACTTGGACATCGAGTACAGCTCGACGGCGACGTCTTTGGCACCGGGTACTTGCAGGATCGAAGGCGGTTCGTAGCCGTCGAAAGCGATGTCGGCGTAGGCGAAGTCGTGCACCAGGACGATCTCGTGCTCGCGGGCGAAATCTACGAGGCGCTGCATCCACGCCAGGTCGACGCATGCGGTGGTGGGATTGTGCGGGAACGACAGCACGATCACACGCGGTTTCGGCCATGCGGACTCCCATGCCTCCATCAGATTGTCGAAGAACGCCTCGGAGGCCGACGTGCTGTCGTCGGCTCCGGGGAGCTCGAGGCGCACCTGGCAGACCTCGGCGCCTGCGAAAAGAGGGGCGTAGATGTGGATCGGGTAAGAAGGTGAAGGTACCAGGGCACAGTCGCCGGGGCCGAGGAGAACGAACATCAAGTGGGACAGCCCTTCTTTTGCCCCGATGGTCGTGACGACCTCGGTGTCGGGGTCGAGCTCGACACCAAACCGTCGCAGGTACAACGAAGCGATGGCCTGTCGTAGCTTGGCAATGCCTCTGCTCGCGGAATAGCGGTGGTTACGCGGGTTGTGTACCGCCTCGGCGAGCTTCTCCACCGCCACCTGGGGCGAAGGAAGATCGGGGTTGCCGAACCCGAGGTCGATCACGTCCCGCCCTGTTCGACGGGCCGCAAGCTTCAATGCTTCGATATGAGCGAAGACATATGGCGGTAGCCCGTTGATACGACGGAATTCCATCGAGCAAGGTTACCCGTCTCGACCTCGGCGCAGAACCTCCACCACCTCCGACAAGTCCTCGAGAGAACCTGGCCAGGCGCACACCGCCCAGGTGGCACCGGCCGCCTCCAGCTCGTGCAGCGACCGAGCGACCTGAGGAGCCTCGCCGTCCAAGGGCCCGCCCCAGGTGACCTCGCAACGTGCCGCCACATCGGCAAGCGCCGAGGGCCGGGCGTCCCAGAGGTTGACCGCGGCCCCGGGACCGAGCTCGACCGCCAGCTCGGTGGTGGCGGCCGAGCCACCTCCGACCCACACGGGCACTCCGAGATCGATGAGGTTGCGCGCCGACCTGCGAAGAGCCAGCCGTCGCTCTTGCGGCCCGCCCGCCGGGATCCCGTAGGAGAGGTTCTCGCCCGCGCTCTTCTGGTCGCCGGTGCCCAACCCGGCGATCAGCCGTCCCGGTGCCATGGAGCTGAGCGACCTGAGTTCGGCTACGAGCACCTCGTCGGGCACGAGGCCTACGCGAGCGACGAAGGGTCCTAGACAGACTCGCTCCGTGACCGCTGCGACCGCCCCGAGAACCGGGAAAGCCGACAGCGAGGGGAGCTCGGGCCTTCCGGGTGGCCATATGTGATCGAAGACGAAGACTCCGTCGAGTCCTAGCGCTTCGGCTCGTTTCGCTGCGTCGAGCGCCGCTGTATCTCCTCGGAACGTCGGCAGCGTTATTCCCACCCGGATCGCTCGAGCGCCGCGTGGTGTCATCGCGTTCGAGGCGCACCTGCCTGGTAGCGGTTCTCCCCCAGGGCGATCCGCGCTGCGCCGATCGCCCCTGCCCTTTCGCCGAGGGTGGCCAGGAGCACCTTCACCCTGGGCCGCTGCCGACACCCCTCCATCATCTCGTCGAACGCCTGGCGCACAGGTTCAAGGACCAGGCTCACCGCTTCGACCAGCCCACCTCCGACGACGATCGTGTCGGGATCGAAGATCCTGGCCAGGTTGGCCAATCCCAAGGCCAACCACCAGCCGAGTTCTTCGAGGACCGCTCGAGCGTCCGCGTCGCCTGCCAAGGCTGCCTGCGTGACGTGCTCGCCGCGCACCGCCTCGGGATCGCCTTGCGCCAGGCTCACCACCGCGCTCAGACGGCCTGCGTGAGCCGCCTCACGCGCTAGGCGTCCGAGACCGCTTCCCGACGCGTATCGCTCCCAGCATCCCCGTCGTCCGCACGGGCACACCGGCCCGGCGGGGTCCACCACCATGTGGCCCACTTCGCCGGCGAATCCGTTCGTGCCGTGCATCACGCGGCCGTCCGTCACGATGCCGCCTCCGATGCCTGTTCCCAGGGTGACCATCAGCGCGTCGGAGGCACCTGAGGCGGCCCCATGGGCCCACTCCCCCACCGTGGCGCAGGTGGCGTCGTTGTCCACCACGACCGCCAAGCCGCCCAGGCGCTCAGAGAGAGGGCCCGCTATGTCAAAGCCGGGTTCGACCGGCAGGTTCGGGGCGAAACGAAGGATCCCGGCGTCGTCCACCAGCCCGGGGACGCCCACACCCACGCGAAGAGGCGACGACCGGGGGGAGGGACCGACACGTGCCACAAGTTGGGAGGCGACCGTGACCATCGCCTCCACCAACTGCTTGCTCGCTCCCTCGGGTCCTTGCGCAGCGCGGGTCCCCGGAGTGGGTACGCGCGCGTCGGCGACCACGGCGCCGGAGACGTCGACCGCGAGCCCGAGGACTTTGGTGCCGCCGACGTCGATCCCGAGCGTGACTGGGCCCTGTAGGTCCCCGTTCCCCGAGCTCACGTCGACAAAGACGACAGGGACTCGACGCGCGCCTTCAGCTCCTCGAGCGCCGTGTGCATGATTCGGCTCTGAGCACGTCTCTTGATGAACCCGGGCAATGGGACCCGAAGCTCCACCTCGAGGGTGTAGGTGACCTCCGTGCCGCCGTCCGGGGCAGGGCGGAAGCGATAGTCGCCATCGAGCTTCGAAGTGAGGTCACCGGCTATCTGCTTCCAGGGGAGGGTGCGCGGCGCGTCCGAGTAGTCGTAGACCAGCGTGTAACTCGTGCTGCGTCCGAAGGCACCGGCGCGAAAGGTGACTTCGGCCGGGCGCGCCTGCTCGTCACGACGAGTGACCGTGACCGCTTTGATGTCGGCCGCCCACTCGGTGTAGTGCTCGATGTCGGCCACCACGGCAAAGCACTGCTCGGGGGGCGCGGCCACAACCATTCGCTGCGTGGCAAGTTCCGCCACTCGAGGCTCCTTTGTCCCTGCTGCTTCGTCCCTGCTGGCGTTCCCCGCTTCGTCGGGCACGCCCAGCGGCCGGCCGCTCAGCCTTCCACGTCGGCCAATGCAACACCCAGCCTACGGGCGAGGAGGTCGTACCTGAAGGATTCCTCGGCTCGGCGTCGGGAGGCCTCGCCCATGCGAAGCCGCAGGCTGTCGTCGCTAAGCAGACGACGGAGCGCCGCAGCCAGCGCTGCAGGATCGGACGGGTTGTCGACGACAAGGCCGGTGAGCTCGTGGACCACCGCCTCGTGCGCCCCTCCGCTTCGCCCGGCCACCTGGGGAACCCCTGATGCTGCGGCTTCGAGGAAGACGATCCCGAAACCCTCTTGTTCGATCCCTCCCCAGCGTGCCCGGCACGCCATGACGAAGACGTCGGCGGCCGCTACGAGGACCGGGAGCAGGTCGTCGGGAACCGGGCCGAGAAGACGCACGGGCGATCCTGTTGCACGGACCAGGCGCTCCAGGCGCGAACGGTCGCGCCCCTCCCCACCGATCCCCACTGTGAGCCCCGGGAACGAGGGTTTCATGGCCGCGGCCGCCCGTATGAGGACGTCCATTCCCTTTCGTGGCACGAGACGACTCACGCTCACTACAAGAGGACCGCCTTCTGGAAGGCGCAACGACGTGCGCGCCTTCACGCGCTCGCCCGGATCGAGCGGCCGGAACCGCTCGGTGTCGACTCCGGGGGCAACGACCGCGACCGGCGCCATGCGCGGCCCGGCTGCTCTACGCGCCTCGGAGGCCGGGTATCCGCCCGCGCAGATCACCAAGCAGGCGTGCCGCAGAACCGACGCGAGCATTCCTCGCGTCAGCGGAAGACGGCCCGGGACCGTCACCTCCGCGCCGTGTAGCACCACCGCGTAGGGGAGCCCGAGCGATCGGCCCACCAGACCCAGAGGCAACGCCGGGTCCAAGACGACCAACGAGGCACCTGTCTCGTTCGCCAGCCGACGGATCCGGCGAGCGGTGGCCGGTGTCGGCAGGAGCATACGAGAGCTCACCCGTTCGATCCGAAGACCCCGAGAACGCTGCTCCGCGTCGAAGGCGGGAGCGTCGGGACGAGACGACGTGGTCAGCACGCAGAAGGAGGACGGATCGAGTCTTCGCCACAGCTCCCACAGGTAGACCTGGATCCCGCCGACCTTCGGGGGGAAATCGTTGGTCACGAGGACGTGGCTCACCGTCCGTCTCCGCCTCTGTGCACCACCCCATGCTGACATGTGACGCGGCCATCCACGCCCCTCACCGCGATCGGTCGATCAGGAACGCTCTCCTTCAGACAGCACTCCCCTGAAGATCGACGGCGGAGTGACGTAGCTGCGGCACGAGCCCCGCTCCCGACAGAAGACGCAGAGCACGTGCTTCGGCCACGTCGACCACGACGGCGTCGTCAGGCTCACGGCCCAGGACGAAGCTGACGAGACAGTCCTCGCAGGCGTCACTGGCCCGCAACTCACAGTCATCACAGCTGATCGAGATCGTACGCTCGGCGTTCATCTGTCGCCCTCCCCCGTCCGGGCTCGTGAGCTCCGGTCTCATTGGCCTCATCGACCACAGCATCTCAGGAGGGTGTGTCGATCGGTCGACTAGGGGCTCACGGTGAACCAATGTCGCCCAAAGACCGCGCAGGTCTCCGCCACCGGCAGGCCTGCGGGTCCCGGCGGAGCCTCGTAGGCTCCGGTGATGCTCCATGCCTTCGTCCTCATAGACGCCGAGCCGGCGCGCATCGCGCCGCTCGCCGACGCCCTCGCCGGGACCGACGGAATCACCGAGGTGTTCTCGGTGGCCGGCGGTGTTTGCGATCTCGTCGCCATCGTGCGTGTCCGTCACCACGACGAGCTGGCAGACGTCGTGACGAAGAAGATCACCGCGCTCGAAGGCATCGAGTCGACCACCACGCTCGTGGCCTTCCAGGTGTTCAGCCGGCACGACCTAGAGGCGATCTGGGACCTCGGGCCCGCCTGAGCACCGTCTATCCGCGCACGGCCTCCTTCGACACCCACACGAGCCCGTCGAGAACGGCCCGGGCGTGGCCGTCATCGATGACACGACCCGCCATCTCCACCCCTTCAGCCAGGCCGCCTGCGAGGCCTGCGACCACCAGACCGGCAGCGGCATTCAGCACCACCACGTCGCGATGCGGCCCGCTCTGCCCACCGAGGACGCGATTCGCCACCTCTGCGTTAGCCATGGCGTCTCCACCGCGCAGGTCCGCGAGCATGGAGCGCTTCAGTCCGAGATCGGCGGCGTCCACCGTGTAACGGCGGACTTCGGCGTCGACTTCAGTGTCCACCTCCAAGACGGCGGTGGGCGCCGTGGTCGAGAGCTCGTCGAGGCCGTCTGTCCCGTGGACGACCATCGCGCGACGTACCCCGTTCGCCACGAGCACCCCCAGCATCTTCTCGGCCATCGCAGGATCGCTCACCCCGACGACCTGGTAGCGCGCCCGTGCCGGGTTTGCGAGGGGACCGAGGAAATTGAACACGGTTGCCACACCGAGCTCGCTTCGCACCGGAGCAGCGAAGCGCATCGCCGGGTGGTACCGAGGAGCGAAGCAGAACCCCATCCCTGCCTCGGCTATGCAGCGCGCGACCTCATCGGGGCCGAGGTCGATCACCACACCGAGCGCCTCGAGCACGTCGGCGGATCCCGCCGCGGACGACGCGGAGCGCCCTCCGTGCTTGCAAACCCGAGCCCCCGCGCCTGCCACGACGAAGGCGGCCATCGTCGACACGTTGACCGATCCGCTGCGGTCTCCTCCGGTGCCGCAGGTGTCGACCACATCCCCGGGGATCCTCAACGGCTCGGCATGCGCGAGCATCGCCTTGACCAGCCCCGCCATCTCGTCGACCGTCTCGCCCTTCATGCGAAGGGCTGTCACGAACGCGGCTGTCTGTGAGGCAGTCGCCGCACCCGAGAGCACCTGGCCGAGCGCGCACCCTGCCTCGTCCCCGGTGAGGTCCCCGCCCGAGAACATCCGCCCGAGGACACCGGGCCATCCGCCCATCGCCTCGAACGCCTGGGCTTCGACCTCGTCACTCATCGGCGCACCTCGTCACTCATCGGCGCACGAGGTAGCCAGACATGACGATACGGGCACATTCACCGGCTCCACCCGTGACATCGAGGGCTCTGCGTCCTTCACCTCGCAAGAGATGCTCAGTCCCACCACAGGTCATGGTCGATCACCCCCCGGGCGATCAGCCCGAGCTGAACCTCGCTCGTCCCCTCCACGATCGTGAGCTGCTTGGCGTCCCGGTACCACTGCTCGGCCGGGTGGTCCTCCATGTACCCCGCCGCGCCGAGAAGCTGGACGGCGAGCGAAGACGCCCGCACGGCCAGCTCGGTCGCATGGTACTTCGCCATCGACAGGAACGGCACCCACTCCTTCGTGAAGCACCCCTTGTCCGCCAACCACGCTGCCCGGTAGGTGAGCAGGCGAGCAGCTTCGATGTCGGTCGCGCACTTCGCGATCTCCCACTGGATGCCTTGGAAGTCAGCGATCGTCTTTCCGAATGCCTCGCGCTGTTTCACGTACTCCGTGGCGTACATGAGCGCCCCCTCGGCAAGGCCGATACCGCGTGCGGCTACGACAGGCCTCATGGAATTGAGCCCGACCATTGCCAAGCGGAACCCGCCCACCTCGCCGATCACGTTCTGCGGGGGAACATGCACGTCTGTCAACACGAGCTCCCCGGTGTTGACACCACGCACCCCCATCTTGTGGTCGGTGCGCCCCACCTCCACTCCGGGCCAAGCCCGCTCGACGATGAACGCGGTGACCGAGTCGTGTGCCCTGCTGGCAGGGTCAGCGGTCTTGGCGAAGACGGTGTACCAGTCGGCCTCGCTCACCCCCGACATCCAGCACTTGGTGCCGTTCATCACCCAACCCCCGGGGACCTCCGCGTCAGTAGTAGCCGTGGTACGCATGCCCATGACGTCACTTCCCGCCTGGGGCTCCGAGAGGCCGAAAGCGGCGCGTTGGGTACCCAACGCGATCGGAGGGAGGTACCGGCGCTTTTGCTCCTCGGACCCGGCGATCATCACCGGCCCCGTCGGAAGGCGCGTGAGAAGCAGCATGAGGGAGGCGGCGTTCGAGTACTTGGCCACTTCTTCTATGGCGATCGTGAGCCCGGTGATGCCGGCCCCCGAACCGCCGAGCTCCTCTGGTATGCACAGCCCGAGCAACCCCGTGTCCCTGAACAGCTCGAACAGGTCCCTCGGGTACTCCCCGGTCTTGTCGATCTCACGAGCCCGGGGTGCCACCTTCTCACGGGCCAGCCGGCGGACCGTGGACTGGAGCTCGGACAACTCGGAAGACAAAGAGAAGTCCATCAGATCACCCCGAGGGGACTCACGGCGTCGTCTGCCCGGAGAACCATGACACCGAAGGCTACCGGAGCGTGACCAGCCACTCTTGGTGTGCGTGCCCGACCGGTAGTGCCGAGGTTGTGCGAGAGTCGTTTCGCGATGACGCCGTGCTTCTTGCGAGATCGAGCAAAGGTCCGAACGAAACCGGCGAGACCGCCATCGAGGTCGTGGGGCTCACCCGCCGCTTCGGTGACCTCGAAGCAGTACGAGGTGTGAGCTTCGATGTGGCGGCTGGCGAGACGTTCGGCTTCCTGGGACCGAACGGCGCGGGTAAGTCGACCACGATCTCCATGCTCTGCACCCTCCTGCGCCCGACGTCGGGTACGGCCAGAGTCGCGGGCTTCGACGTCTCCACCGAGCAGGCGGAGGTGCGCGAGCGCATCGGTCTCGACTTCCAGGACACCACGCTGGACGACTACCCGACCGCCGAGGAGAACCTCAGCTTCCACGTCGAGCTCTACGGGGTGCCGCGGGGTCAAGCCGCCCACCGCCTTCGCGACGTGCTCGACATGGTCGGGCTCTGGGAGCGACGTGACAGCCTGGTGCGCACGTTTCTCGGGTGCCATGTTCCCCCTCAGGGTTGCCTTCGTGGCTTCGCACCCCTCACCCAAGTCGATCGCTCACCTACATAGTCGACCCAATGAGGCGTGCTGTGTTCGCTCACGTCCGAACGACGCCGGCCATAGTCAGCCGGTTCGGGGCGAACATCACTTGGGGCTCCTGACACGTGCCGATCGCGCTGGAGCTCGGCTTGGTCGCCTGCTTCGCCGTGGTGATGCTCGCGCCTGGCGATCGCAGCCTTTTCGAGAACCGAGTAAGCGCCTGCCGATCTAATTCCCGTCCGGTAAATCGACGGCACACACACGGGCCGGTACAGGATGCTCGGCCCGGTCAACCGGCTCGCGCTGTCGGTGGGACCCTCAGGCCGACTTGCGGCGCTGGCGGATGATCCGACGACGCTCGCGCTCGGTAGCTCCGCCCCAGACCCCCTCACGCTCGCGATTGGCCAGCGCGTGCTCGAGGCAAGCCTCGCGTACCGGGCACATAGCGCAGATCGCCTTCGCTTCGTCGGCGTCTTCGTCCGTCGCCGGGTAGAAGACCTCAGGGTCGATTCCCCGGCAGGCAGCTCGCTTGCGCCAGCTCGCGGTCAAAAGGGCGGTCATCAGAGTCACTTCCTCGAGCACTGCTTGCGTCTGTCGTCTCTCGCTTCGTGTTATCGACCGCTCGCAACCCTGTGAGCAGGGACGATGGCCCCGTCCAAGGAAAAGCGGCGAACAAATAGTATGGCGCAAGGATGCGACGCTTGTAAAGGTCACTCCCGGAGAAAATGCCAGGTCGGACCGCTCACCGTTTCCAGGTCCGAGGCTCTTCTACAAATCTTGCCCACTGCCACGAATCGCCGAGCGTCACCCGGCGAATCGCCCGTGGCCGAGGGCCACCGGGCGGCCGCCTCAGGGCCGAAGGTCGGTCAACAGCTCGGCCCTCGTCTCCTCGGAGAGGGATCTCGCCTCCTTGTAGGCCCGATGGGCCACCGCGAGCGTCACCGGCCCCGTGGCGAAACGCAGCACCTGCTCGGGGGTCAGGACGAACTTTACGTAATGCACTGACGGCGTGACCGTCTCGCGGGTGAGCGCCTCTTCGTGCGCGGTCTCCGGAACGCTGCGAACGACGCCGCCACCGCCTCCCCCGCTCGAGCCAGCAACTGCCCCGCCGCTCGTACCCTCAGCGTCCCCGCCGCTCGAGCTGAGCCTCAGCTCGAGAGACCGCTCGATGCCGACCAGCTTGGCGAGCCACTGGCGCAGCGCCGCCTCGCTGGTCAGCTCGATGAACAGGGTGGCCGACAGCTCCCCTGGCGCGGGGATCAGCGGGTTGTAGATATCGAGCTCGTCTTGAACCTGCTCGTCGAGGAGCATCTTCTCGACCCGGACCATCTCCTGGACCTGGAAGCGGATCGTCTCACGGTTCTCGAACAAGAGAGTGACGAGCGGCCCCACCGCCACCCGCCGTCTGCGCTTGAGCTCGATGATCTTCTTCCGGTAGGCGATCCGGTCGCGTTCGTAGGAGCGCAGGTCCTCGATGTCCTCCAGGGTGAGGCGGCGGTCGTTCACGGGGATTGCCGTGACGTCACCGCGCCGCGCGGGTATCACGACCGCTCAGGAGACGAACTTGAGACCCTCGGTGAACCGCCCGGCGTGGCTCTTCTCGGCCCTCGCCAGCGTCTCGAGCCACTCGGCGATCTCCTCGAAGCCCTCGTCGCGCGCCATTCGGGCGAAACCGGGGTACATCTCGGTGTACTCGTAGGTCTCGCCCTCGATGGCCGACCGCAGGTTCTCCTTGCTCGTGCCGACCGGTACGCCGGTCACCGGGTCCCCGACCTCGGACAGGAAGTCGAAGTGCCCGAACGCGTGCCCCGTCTCGCCCTCGGCCACCGAGCGGAACAGGGCAGCGACGTCGGGGTAGCCCTCGACGTCGGCTTTCTGCGCGAAGTACAGGTACCGGCGGTTCGCCTGGCTCTCTCCGGCGAACGCTGTCTTCAGGTTGGTCTCGGTCTGGGTTCCCTTCAGTGCAGGCACAGTCCTTCCTTCCTCGTCTCCCTGTTAGGGCTTGGTTGTATCGCATGTGTCGTTTGTGTTGCTTCTGTTTCCTCGATCTGTTTCCTCGATCTGTTTCCTCGATCTGTTTCCTCGATCTCGCTGCGTCGGTACGTACGCTCAGAGCGCGCGGGCACGTGTCGCACCGTACGCGTGAGGCCTCCTGCCGCGCCGGCGGCAATCGCCGCACAAGCCGCGGAACACGACCTCCGGCCCGCCCACCTCGAAGCCCTCGTCGGAGCCGGTCGGGACGGTGACGTTGCTGAAGTCGGCATGGAGGTCGCGAACCTTCCCGCACGACCGGCAGACGAGATGGTGGTGCACACTCTCGAGATTAGGGTCGAATCTCGAAGTACCGGTCCCCAGGTCCAGCACGGCGACCTCTCCCATGGCAGCCAGCTCGTTGAGGGTCTGGTAGACGGTCTTGAGCGAGATCGTCTCCATCTCGGCCCGCGCGGCCTCGTGTACCGACTCGGCACTCGGGTGGCTGAGGTCGCCCTGCAGCACCCCGAAGATGCACTGCCGCTGGGCCGTGACCTTGCGCCCGTGGCGACGAAACAGCGCCGTGAGCTCCTCCACGGACTTCACAACCGGGACGATATCACCAATGGTTGTTGATTGATAATCAGTGTTGAAATCGCCCCGTGCCGAGGTCGGCGCTCGGCCGAGTCGAACCAATTCCCGCTGTGACAGGCTGCTGCGGTGCCCCTCGTCCCCCATACCCGGCCCGCCGCCACCCGGGGCACCTTCGACCGCTCAGAGGCCCTTTCGCGCCTGGCCGACGAACACTTCGACGTACTCGTGATAGGCGGAGGCATCACCGGGGTGGGAGTCGCCTTGGATGCTTCGAGCCGGGGGCTTCGGACAGCGTTGGTCGAGCGCCACGACATAGCCGCCGGGACGTCGTCGAAGTCCTCCAAGCTGGTCCACGGAGGGATCCGCTACCTGGCACAGCGCGAGCTGCGTCTCGTCTACGAGTCCTTGCACGAGCGGCAGCGCCTCCTGGAGAACGCGCCCCATCTCGTCGCGCCGCTTGCGTTTCTCATCCCGTTGTTCGGCCGCGACGGGTTGGCCCACAAGAGCGCCGTGCGCGCCTACTCGATGACGTTGTGGCTCTACGACGTGACGGGTGGGTGGCGCATCGGCGAACGCCATCGACGAGTGGACAGGGCCGAGGCCCTCGCGCACCTACCGACCTTTCGTGCAGAGCATCTCGCTGCCGGATTCTGCTACCACGACGCCTGGGTCGACGACGCGCGCCTCACGCTGGCCGTGGCGCGCACGGCGGCGCTCGACTACGGAGCGGTCGTCGTCAATTACACCGAGGTGGAGGACCTTCTTCGTGACGCCTCGGGCACTGTGAGAGGCGCTACGGTGCGCCCGTCAGGGCCGGGCATCGGCGCCGACCGAGGCGCCTTCGAGGTCCGCGCCTCGGTGGTGGTGAACGCCACAGGCGTGTGGGCAGACGACGTTCGGGCACTGGACGAGGGCGTCCACCCCCACTCACTTCGACCGGCCAAGGGCATCCACTTCAGCGTGCCCCGCCCGAAGCTACCGACCGACATCGCCGCGGTGATACCCGTCCCGAAGGACCGCCGCTCGATTCTCGTGGTGCCGTGGGCCGATGGAGACGACGTGTACGTCGGTTCCACCGACACGGCGTGGGACGGCCCGCTCGACGACCCCGCCTGCTCGTCGGAGGACGTCGACTACCTGTTGGACGCGGTGAACGCGATGTTCGGTGAGCCGCTGTCGCGCGACGACGTGAGCGGGGTCTGGGCCGGGTTGCGGCCGCTTCTGGCCCCGGGCGTTACAAACGACGTCGGCCGGCGCGGCGAAAGCGCATCGACGAGCACGCCGGGCGGCGCCGCGAAACCCTCGAGGAGAGCGGCGACGAGCCAACGCACCGCCGACCTGTCGAGGCGGCACAGCGTGCGCAGTTCCTCGGGGAACCTGGTCACGGTCACAGGGGGGAAGCTCACTACCTACCGTCGGATGGCCGAGGAGACCGTGGACGAAGTGGTGCGCCTGCTCGGCGCGCCGCTGAATGCCGGCTCGAAGCGATGTCGCACGCAGAGGTTGGCCATCCGGGGGGCCGCGGGACTGCCCGCGCTGCTCGATCCCGGTGCCGCGCGCGCCCATGGACTGGACGAAGACGTGTTCAACGCCCTCGTACGGCGACACGGAGGAGAGACCCCTGCGGTACTCGAGCTCGCCTCGGGGCGCCCCGAGCTGCTCGAGCCACTCGTGCCGGGGATGGCCCAGCTGCGCGTCGAGGCCCTCTGGGCGGTACGCGAGGAGATGGCCCTCACCATCGACGACGTACTGTCGCGTCGCACGCGCGCCACCCTTCGCCGGGCTGGTGCGGCTGTCGAGGCCGCAGACGACCTGGGTGATCTGCTTGCAGCCGAATGGGGACGATCCGCCGACGACGTCGCACGCGAGGTGGGAGCCTTTGTCGACGAGGTGAGGCGCGACCTCGCCCGGGCGGGTGTCGGAGCGCTCTCATCTGACGCCGAGTGCTCACGGCCGGCAACGCGAACCGCCGGCGCGTCACCACTACCGGAACGGGCGCGCGAATGAGCCGACCGGTCCCGGTGATCGAGATCGACGCAGAGCCGGCAAGAGTCGCCGAACATCTCGGGGGCCCGCGGATCCCGGTCGACGACGCGCTGGTCGAACGACTCCGCTCCGTGTGCGCCGTGGTGGACGTCGACGACGTCTCGCGCATGGACGCCGGCCGTGACTGGTGGCCCATCACCATCGCCTGGGCCACACGCGGCGAGGTGCCGGCGCGCCCGGGAGCAGTTGCACGCCCCACGGAGGCGGATCAGGTCGCCGCCGTGCTGGGCGCCTGCAACGAGGCGCGCGTCCCGGTGACCCCGATGGCGGGACGTTCGGGGGTCTGCGGTTCGAGCGTGCCCGCCTTCGGCGGGGTGGCGCTCGACCTGAGCGCGCTGTCGGGGATCACGGACCTGGACACCACGTCGCTTATCGCTCGGGTACGCCCGGGCACCTTCGGGCGCGAGCTCGAGACGGAGCTGCGGGCGCAAGCCACCACTCTCGGGCACTGGCCCCAGTCGATCGACATCTCCACCGTGGGCGGCTGGTTGGCGTGCCGTGGGGCAGGGCAGTACTCGACCCGCTACGGGAAGATCGAAGACATGGTCGCAGGGCTCGAGGTGGCCCTCGCCGACGGGAGGACCATCCGCACCGGCGGCGCCGGGCCGCGGGCTGCCACCGGGCCCGACCTTACGCAGCTGTTCGTGGGGTCCGAGGGCACCCTCGGCGTGGTGACGGACGCACTCCTACGGGTACACGCCGCGCCCGAGACGCAGGCACGTCGCGCGTTCAGGTTCGCGACGTTCGCCGAGGGGCTCGAAGCCTGCCGGCGGGTGCTGCGCCGGGGAGCCACACCCGCCGTGCTTCGCCTCTACGACCAGGTGGAGTCGGCCCGCAACTTCTCGGTGCACGACCGCTGCGTGCTCGTAGTCGTCGACGAGGCCGACCCGTCGGTGCTCGAAGCGACGTTGGGGATCGTAGACGCCGAGTGCGCGCGAACCGGCGGCGAGCCGACCGGCAACGCAGACGACGGAATCGTCCAGCGGTGGCTAGAGAGCCGCAACGACGTCTCCGCCCTGGCACCGTTGTACCGTGCGGGGATCGTGGTGGACACCATCGAGATCTCCGCGCGCTGGTCGGCGCTGGAGGACATCTACCGGGATTGCGTACGCGCCCTCGAGGCGACCCCCGGCACCGTTGCCGCCTCGGCACACGAGTCGCACGCGTACAGCGACGGTGCGTGCCTCTATTTCACGTTCGCGGGTCAAATGCCCGAGACACACGGTGCTTCGGACGCGGGGGTCGGCACGGTTGACGCGAAGGCGCAAGACGCCTGGGCACAGACCTACTACGTGGGCGCGTGGCAGGCGGTGATGGACGCAGTGCTCGCCCGTGGCGGCGCGATCAGCCACCACCACGGCATCGGGATCAACCGGGCGCGCTTCATGCCACGAGCGCTCGGGACCGGACTCGACGTGCTCGTCGCGATCAAGAACGCTCTGGATCCCCGCGGTATCCTGAACCCGGGCAAGCTCGGTCTGCCCTCTCCTTTCGGAGAGATCCCCTGGCCATGACCCCTCACGAACCCGGTGCGACGAGCGCTCTCGGCGGCGCGGGGAATTGTACGAGAAGCTGGAGGTTGTTTGTCTTGCGGCGGCGTGACGCGACGCCTCGCAGGAGCCCTCGGGGGGGCTCCTGATGAGCATCTTAGTGGTAGACGTGGGAACCTCCGGCGTACGGGGGGGCGTCGTGCACCCGGATTCGAGCATCGATCACGTCCACTTCGTGGAGGTTCTCCCCACCTCTCCCGCGCCCGCCTTCGTCGAGCTCGACCCGGTCGCGATCGCGAGCGCCGCGCTCGAGGTGGCACAGCGCTCGCTGCACGGGGCGGGTGAGGTCCGAGGAATCGGCGTCGCCAACCAGCGTGCTTCGGTGATCGTCTGGGACCGTCGCACCGGCGAGCCGGTGGGGCCCGGAATCGGCTGGCAGGACCTGCGGACGGTCGGCATGTGCCTGGCGCTCAAGGAACAGGGCATCACGCTCGCTCCCAACGAGTCGGCGACGAAGCTCGGCGTGCTTCTCGACATGGCCGATCCCGAGCGAAGCCGTGACCTGTGCTTCGGTACGGTCGACACCTGGGTCCTGTGGACACTCTCGGGCGGCACACTGCACGTGACGGACTCCACGAACGCCGGTCTGACCGGGCTTCGCCTCGCCGACGGCACGGGATGGGACGTCAGGGTCCTCGAAGCTCTGAACATCCCCGAGAGCGTGCTGCCGGAGGTGGTGGACTCGTCGGGCCTGGTGGGCGAGGCCTCCGCACTCGAGGGCTCCCCGGTCATCTGTGGGATCGCCGGGGACCAGCAGGCGTCGCTCGTGGGCCAAGGCTGCACGTTGCCCGGGATGGCCAAGGCCACTTTCGGCACCGGCGGCATGCTCGACTGCTGCGTCGGGCGTGTGCGTCCCGCGTTCAGCCGCCGCGGCGAGGCCGGCACCTTCCCCATCTGCGCTTGGCAACGCGCGGGGCGCATCACCTGGGGAGTGGAGTCGATCATGCTCTCCGCCGGCAGCTGTATCGAGTGGCTCCGTGACGACCTCGGCGTGATCGACAGCGCGGCGAACTCAGAGGAGATCGCCGCCTCGTGCAAGGACACCGGTGACGTCTGGTTCGTACCGGCCCTTGTGGGAATGGGCACTCCCGTGTGGGACTTCGGGGCGCGCGGAACACTTGTCGGTCTCACACGTGGCACGAGGCGCCCCGAGGTCGTACGCGCCGTGCTCGAGGGGATCGCTCATCGAGGTGCGGACCTCCTCGAGGCGGCAGAGTCCGACACGGGTCTCAAGTTCGATCGCCTGCGCGTCGACGGAGGCATGTGCGACAACGACACGTTCGTCGCCGCGCTGGCCGACGCGATCGGGCGTCCGGTCGAGGTCTCTTCGGTGCGCGAAGCGACAACGCTGGGTGCTGCGTACCTCGCCGGAATGGCCCTGGGCATCTGGGACGGGGAGGAGGAAGTGGCTGCGGCGTGGACACCCGGCCAGGTGGTCGAGCCCACCAACGGCGACGTCAGCCGGGCGGCGAGCCGAGAGCGATGGCTCGAAGCGCGTGACAGAGCCCTGAACACCGTCCCCGAGCTGTCGGCCCTGGCGTTCTGAGCCAATTCGAAGCCGAGCGGTTCAACGCGTCATCGCGAGGGCTTCGTCGAAACTCGCACCGCGTTCCAGCAGATGGTGGTAACGCATCAACTGGCGCGGCCTGCTGAATCCGAGGGCCCCCACCAGTCTGCCGGCACGGCCGTAGACGGCGACGAAGCGGCGCTCGGGAACCGATCCGTCCACCACCACCAACTCGTCGTCGCGATGAGGCCGTCCGAGCATCTGAATCTTCACGTCGTACTGGTCCGACCAGAAGTAGGGCACAGGCACGTACGAGGGCGCATGAGCGCGTCCCGCGAGAAGGCTGTATGCCGCGGCAACACCTTGTTCGGACGCGTTGGTCCAGTGCTCGATGCGCACCTCGCCACCGAGGTCCTCGTCGTACCAGCGAGCGACATCGCCTGCCACCACGATGTCATCGGTCGCGTGCAGAGTGGCGTCGGCCAGCACCCCGTCGCGCACCTCGAGGCCCGAGCCGTCGAGCCAATCCGTGGTGGGAACGACACCTATCGCCACGAGGACCACGTCGGCCGGCACGACCGTTTCGTCGTCGAGCTCGACCCCGTTCACCCCGAACCCCGACACCCCCACCCCCGTGTGCAGCTCCACGCCGTGGTCGCGGTGCAAGGCGCTGCAGGCGGCCCCTATCTCCTCGCCGAGCGCGCTCTCGAGCACGACCGAGAGAGCCTCTATGACCGTCACCGAAGCGCCACGTCCACGGCACGTAGCAGCCACCTCCGACCCGATGAAGCCTGCCCCGACCACCGCCAGGCGTGTCCCTGGTTCGGCCGTCGCTGCTCTGAGCGCGCTCGAGTCCTCCAGGGTCCGAAGCACGCGCACCCCGGGGGCCTCCCCCGCGACCCCGACGCCTGGATGGGTGCGTGGATGAGCGCCGGTGGCGATCACAAGCCCGTCGAAGTCGACCTTGCTCCCGTCGTCCAGCTCGAGCCGGTGTCCCTCTACGTCGAGAGCACGGGCGCCGTGGCCCAGACGCAAGTCCAGGCCGAGCGCCTCGATCTCCTCTGGTTCACGAAGAAGGACGCGGTCGAGCCCCCAGGTGCCCGCCAGGAACTGCTTCGACAGGGGGGGCCGTTCGTAGGGGAGGTGGCGTTCGGCACCGATCAGCACGATCCGGCCTTCGAAACCAGCAGAGCGAAGCGTCTCGGTCGCGCGAAGTCCAGCCAGTGATGCGCCTGCGACCGCGACCGTGGAGCTTGCGTCGAGCACCCGCCGAGGCTAGCTGCGGCCCTTGAGCCCAGTACCGACCCGAGGTCTCAACCTCCGAACATCGCCATCCACTGCTCGGGGGTGCGCATGAGAAAGACGTAGTTGTTCAGCCTCGTGGCACCGAGGGTGGCGGAAGGCTCGGACGAATAGAGGTGACCGGGGTAGAGCAACGTGTCGTCTCCGAATCGGGCAAGGCGTGTCGTGAGCGACTCGTACATCTGCTCGGGGTCGCCGCCCGGCAGGTCGGTGCGCCCGCAGCCTTCGAGGAACAGCGTGTCGCCCGAGACGAGGCGTCCCGCCACCGAGAAGCACTGGCTTCCGGGGGTGTGCCCCGGCGTGTGGACGAGCTCGATCTCGAGCTCGCCGACCTCGACCACGTCCCCGCTGTCGTGCTTGGACAGCTCGTCCTCGGATAGACCCGAGGAGAGCACCATCCACCTCGCCTCGTCGCGTTGGACGTGCACGGGCACCTGCACCCGCTCGAGCAGGCTCGTCACTCCCTCGACCGGGTACCCCATGAGGTCCCCGCCTACGTGGTCGGCGTGGAAGTGGGTGGCGAGCACGCCGATGAGGTGCATCTCGTCGGCTTCGAGCACGCCCAGGACCCCGCCCACGTCGTACGCGGGGTCGACGACGACCGCCTCCCCGCTGCGGCGGTCACCGATCAGGTAGCAGAAGTTCACCATCTGCCGAGCGACCGGGTCGCCGGAAGCGAAGTCACGGCCGGAGAGCAGCTGGCGGAAGTAGAGGCGGTCCTCGTCTTGCATGTGATGACTCTCGGATCAGGCTTCGAATGCGACGCCGGGTGTACACCGGCCGCGGTGATGGGCAGATAGCCGTCGAGCGACGATAGAGGAGAAACGGGGCCTCGTCACGCCCGGCGGTCAGCTCGCAAGGGCTTCGAGCCTCGCCACCACGGCACTGAGCACCTTGTCCTGCGCCACCAGGTGCTCCAGCGGCCGGCCTCACCTTCGAGCACCAGGCTCGATCGAAGCGAAGAGGTTCAGCGGTACACCTTGCGCTCGAAGAGCGCGTGTGATCCCGCCACCCGATCGAGGAAGAGGAGGCCGTCCAAATGGTCGAGCTCGTGCTGAACCGCCCGGGCTTCGAAGGCGTCGACCTCCAGCGTGACTCGCTCACCGTCGATCCCGGCCCCCACAACGGTCAGGCTCCGCGCCCGCGCCACATCGCCGGTGAGGTCGGGAACGCTCATGCAACCCTCCCTGGCAACCTCCGGTTCGTGGCTCGCGGTTATCACCGGATCGAACAAGACGAGGGGCCCGTGGCATGAGCGTGCCTTGCGATGACCGGTGACGTCCACCACGAAGGCTCGCAGGCTCACACCGATCTGCGGAGCGGCCAGCCCGACGCACGCCGGTGACGCGCGCATCGTGTCGAGGAGGTCCTCAGCCAGCGCGCGCGCCCTGTCGTCGACACGCTCGACCGAGGCGGCGACCGCGCTCAGAACCCGATGGGGCAGGACGAGAACCGGGCGAACCGCCATCAATGCCGCATTCGGAGCGCCTCAGAGAAGGTCGGCTTCGTCGCGGTGTGTGGTGCAATGCACACCGAGCCCAGAAGCCGCTTCGCAGACGTGCCGTGCCGCGGCTTCTGCGGCTTTACCAGCCGGGAGGGTGACCCGCAGCGTCATCACGTAGACCGCGGAGTCGGGCTCGCCCACGACGTGGGTGGCCAGGTCGACGACGTTCCCCTCAGCCTCGGCCAGGGCGCTCGTCACGGCATGGACGATGCCAGGGCGGTCCGCTCCGTGCACGGCGATCGTCCAGGCCTCTGTCGCTTCTACGCCCACCTCGGCCTGAACGATCGAGCCGGGGGCTTGCGCCGTACCTGCCACCTCGGCACGCTCCGCCGTGTCGCTCAGGGGCCGAACCGCGACGGTGAGGTCGAAGGCTTCGGCTACAGGGGTGAGGGCGCGTTCGAGCGCCTCCCGGTCGACCTGCGCAGGCGCGGCTACGACCAGGAGTATGGCGAAGTGACCCCTCAGGATCGTCATCGTGGAGTCCTCCAGGTTGCAGCCGAGGTCGACGAGCACCCCACTTACTCCTGCGACGATGCCGGGCCGGTCGGCGCCGAGGGCGCTGAGTGAGAATCGGGCCATCACCGAACGTTAGAGCACGGCCACCCCGGACAACCCTGCCGATCCTCGCACGCTCCGGGACCGAGAGGTCTCAGAAGAGGGGCTGCTCTCCAGACGGGTCGCGCTCAGGCATGACCGTGGACGACTGCGCGGACGATCCCGCCGCGTCGCTTGCGTGGTCGCCCGTCTCGAGGTCGTGCCCGGCGACTGCCTCGTCCTCCCAGACCTCGTCGTCTCGGAGATCGTCCGTTCCCCCGCGCTCGTCCGTTCCCCCGCGCTCGTCCGTTCCCTCGCGCCCGTCCGTTCCCTCGCGCCCGTCCGTTCCCTCGCCGTCGTCACCCCGGTCCTCCTCGTGCGGCTGCCCCGCTCCACGGCTCACGGCATCGAGGCGGGGAACCAGCTCCTCCACCTGCGCTCGGGTGAGGCGGATTCGCCGGTCGAGCTCGTCGACGATCGCCGTTGCACGCTCGAGGCGCGACACCAATTGGTCGACGTCCACCTCTCGCTGCTCGAAGAACTCGACGATCAAATCGAGCTCCTGGCTCGCCTCGGTGTACGTGAGCTCGCTCACCGGCACGCCCCGCTCGAACGTCTCTCGGTCCGACGCGCTCATCGTCCCTCCCCTGTTCCTTGTACGTCCGTCACCTTCGACCGGGCCGTGCCGTCGGCGAACCTCGTCAGGAGAACGGCCTCGGGTGCAAGGCACACCACCGACCTCACGAGGTTCCCGTCCCCGTCGAGTGTGATCGTGTAGCCGCGTTCGAGCTGTCGCTCGACGTCGTAGGCGGCGAGGAGCCGGCGCCACGACGCGACCCGATCGTCCTGTCGCTGTAGCTGCCCCGTCGCAGCCGGCTTGAGGCGCGATGAACGCTGAGCCAGCAAGAGCGACGCCGACTCCATACAGCGAGGCCCTGCCATCACCAGACGAGACGACCGGCTCCGAAGCCGCTCGGAGTGACGGTCCAGCTGGTGTCGCGCAGAGCCGCACAGACGCGTGCGCCCCCGCGCGCCGCGCCGAGAGGCATCTGCTGTCACCTCTGCCGCGCGCTGAGCGACCACGCCGGCCGCCACGACGACCCCGGCCCACTGCCGGGCGACGCGCCCGACCAGCTCCTGGCCACACTCGGTAGGGGTGACGAATGCCCGATTCGCCACGACGTCGGCGACCGACTGGTCGCCCGTGTGCCCGATCCCCGTCCACACAGGTACCGGAGCGGTCGCGATGGCCCGGGCCACCAGCTCCGTGTCGAAGGCTGCCAGATCGCCTTTGGACCCACCTCCCCGCACCACCACCGCCACGTCGCAACCGACACCGAAGAG
>Ga0181533_1001908_pt1 | contig 25649 bp, 24 predicted proteins | sample PEATcosm2014_Bin_45_FD_119772 | JGI IMG/M metagenome (GOLD analysis project Ga0181533, IMG submission 119772) | Peatland microbial communities from MTU Mesocosm Facility, Houghton, MI, USA - PEATcosm2014_Bin11_60_metaG | ecosystem: Environmental > Terrestrial > Soil > Wetlands > Peat | place...
ACCGAAACGGTGGACTTCCACGTCGGCCAGGATGACGGGCTGGCGGGCGTCCTCGATCATCTCCCCGGCCTCAGCCAGCGCCGCGCGCAGGCTGTGGCGGTTGCTTCGCTCGTGGACCTGGAGGGTCCGGTGGTGCGGGATGCCCGCCACGTCCACGAGGTCCCGCGGCACTTCGATATAGACAGGCCGCTTGAAGCGAAGCGCCGCGTGCAGCACCCGGTCGATTTCCTGGAAGGCGCTCTGCGGCTCGCTCAGGACCGTCGCCGCCACGGTGAGCTGCTCGAAGACCTTCTTTTGCGTATCGAACTCCCGGACTTTGTGGTGCAGCAGCGGATTCTTCCGCCGCTCTTTCATGCCCGGGGCTCCGCTGATGACCACGACGGGAGATTTTTCAGCAAAGGCCTCAGCGGTCGTGTTGGCCAGCTTGAGGCCCCCGACGCAATAGGTGACGCACACCGCCCCCAGCCCGCGCAGCCGGGCGTAGGCATCCGCCGCAAACCCCGCCCCCTGCTCGTCGCAGGTAGTGATGAGGCGCAGCTTGCTCTTGGAGAGCCGGTCGTACAACCCCAGCACGTAATCGCCGGGAATGCCGAAAACGTGGCGCACCCCGTGGGCATAAAGCTGCTGGATAAGATATTCGCCGATCGAGAGCGGGGTTTTCATCTGGTCCAGGCAAACGATGGCTCATTTGGCCACGCCTTCCAAGGCCAAAAACAGACCTCTCATGTGGAAATCGGCTTGACTGAAAAGGTCCAGACTTCCGCTCGCCGGGCTGGCGTTTGACAAGCTGCCCGGCCGCCCGTAGCGTATCTTGGCCGCACAAGCGGAAAACGAAACATTGCGTAACATGAAAAAGCTCATCCTTCCGATTGGCATCGGCATCGCGGCGCTGGTGGCGCTCGCCGGTCTGGCTGTGCATTTCTTCCTGGACAGTGCCATCAAGAAAGGGGTCGAGACCCTCGGCCCGAAAGTGGCCCAGGTGGAAGTGAAACTCGATAGCGCGAGCCTGTCCATCCTCTCCGGGTCGGGGAAGATTCGGGGCCTGATGGTAGGCAACCCCGAGGGATTCCGGACCCGGTCCGCCGTCCATATCGGTTCCGCAAGCCTTGCCGTCCAGATCGGCTCGATCTTCTCCCCCAAGGTGGTCGTCCGTTCAGTCCATGTTCAGCAGCCGGAGATTACCCTGGAGGCGAGCTTCCACGGGAGTAATCTGAGCAAGATACTGAAGAATCTGAAGTCCTCGAGCGGCGCCGAGGGGAAGCCGGTGACCGGAGACGGCAAGCCGGGCAAGAAACTCGAGGTGGATGAGGTTGTCATTGCCGGCGGCAAGGTCCGTGTGAGCTTTGTCGGCTTGGCCGGCAAGACCGCCGACGTTCCGCTCCCGGAAATACGCCTCAAGGACCTCGGCACGGGACCCGAAGGCATCACCACCGCCGAATTGGCCGATAAGGTCTTGAGCGCGATGCTCGACAAGTCGATCGAGGTTTCCGCCGGCGCGGTTGCCGACCTGGGCAGGCAAGCCGCGGAGGTTGCGGCGAAGGCCACCAAGGGGATTGGCGGTGTCTTCAGGAGGGGCAAATAGGGAGCCACCGCGAAGGGATTTGGCCGGTCGGCCTTTTCCAAACATGCGAATTGCGGGCGACGGGGGCGGGCTGGTAGCTTGGCCACATAGGGGCGGGTTTGCTGCGGCAGCCGCCCGAGAGATCAAGACTCCAAGACAATGCTATGAAAACACTGGCGGCGCCTGTTCTGCTCAGCCTGGTCCTGCTCTGCGGCTGCGCCCAACACTACGTGATCAAAATGACCAACGGCGGGGAGGTTACGACGCGCGGCAAACCCAACCTCAAGGGCGCCCACTACGAATACAAAGATGTCAACGGCAAGGCGCAGCGAATCCCCGCGGGCCGGGTAACCGAGATCGAGCCCGCCTCGATGGCCATGAAGGAGAAGAGTTTTTTTACTTCGCCCCCCGGGCGGTGACGAACTTCTCGACGTATTTGCCGATCAGGTCGGCCTCGAGGTTCACGGCGTCTCCCACCTTGCGCTCGCGCAGAGCGGTGACCTCGTAGGTATGGGGAATAATCCAGATGCGAAAGCCTTCTTCCTGCGCGCCGGCAACGGTCAGGCTGATGCCATCCACGGCGATGGAGCCTTTGAAGACCACATAGCGCATGACCTCCTGCGGCGCGGCAATGTCCAGCACGTGGTCCTGACCCTGGCGTTCCCAGCGAATAATGGCGCCCACGCCATCGATGTGCCCGGTGACAAAATGGCCGCCCAGGTTGCCGTCGGTTCGCAAGGGCCGTTCCAGATTCACCAGCGACCCTGGCCGCGCGAACTGCAGGTTCGTCCGTTCCCAGGTTTCCCGCAGCAAATCGAACTGGGCCAGCCGCTCTTTGCCGCGCGCCGCCAGCTTTACCACGGTCAGGCAACAACCATTGACCGCCAGGCTCGACCCCACCCTGAGGCCGCGCCCGCAAAGCCGCGCGCGCACGCTCAGCTCGATTGACTTCTCCGCCGGCTTGATTTGCTCGACAACGCCCGTTTCCTCGACGATTCCTGTAAACATAAACCAATCCTAAACTTAATCCGTTAGTTTGATCTCATCGGGAGCAGTTCATGGACGCCGTGATTCCCCGTTACCAGGAGTTCCGAGGCGCCCGCCGCAGACCGGCCACGCTTCCGCCCAGGGCGTGACCTCCCCTGACTGGCTCTTGAACCCGCGCCGCCAGGAGCCAGTCGGGGCCAAGCCTGCGCCATTGGACCTGGCTCAGGTTCAGGGTCTGGTCCATCGCCAAGGCGCCGATGCCGGCGACGGCAGGGCGAGAGCCGCGCCCGCCCAGGACCTTGGGGGCGTAGAAGAAGACGATGCGTTGGGCCAGGCCCTGGAACAGGAAGGCGGCGTTGACTTCGCCTCCGCCTTCGACCAGCAGGCTGGTTACATTGTCGGCCCCGAGTTTTTTCAGGAGCCAGGGCAGGTCGACGCGTTGCGAGCCTGGCCCGGCCTGCCGGCGGGCGGCTTGAGCCGGCGGCGCCACCAGCACATTCACCCGCGCCGCCAGCGCCGCCACACGCCTCGTCGGGGCGGATTCACCCACCACGATAGTCGTAAGCGTCCCCGGGTCATCACTAACCACTTTGGCGCCCAGCGGCGTGCGCGCCATCGAATCCAGCACGATCCGCCTAAGCCGATGGCCTCCGGCCTCCGGCCTTCGGCTTTGGCCCGCTCTGACCGTCAGGCTCGGGTCGTCCGCCAGGATGGTGTTGATGCCGACCAGGATTGCATCGGCGCCCTGGCGCAGTTTCATGGCGTAATTGCGGGCTCGCTCGCCGGTAATCCATTTCGATTCGCCGGAGGCCGTGGCGATTTTGCCGTCGAGGGTCATGGCGGCTTTGACGGTCACCAGCGGCGTGCGGCCGACGATCCAATGGTTGAAGGCCAGATTGAGGCGCTCGCAGGGCTCTGCGAGCACGCCGTGGGTCACCGTCAGGCCGGCCTTGCGCAAGAGCGCGAACCCCCTGCCGGCGTGCAGCGGGTTCGGATCGGTGGCGCCGGCGACGACCTTGGAAAGGCGCGCCGCGATGATGGCTTCGGTGCAAGGGGGTGTGCGGCCCTGAGTGCAGCAGGGCTCCAGTGTGACATAAAGGGTGGCGCCCCGGACGCGGTGATTGCGTCGTTGCGCGTCCCCTAGCGCCTCGATTTCAGCGTGCGGCCCGCCCGCTCGACGATGCCAGCCACGCCCAATGACCCGGCCGGCCTTGACCAGGACCGCCCCGACCATCGGGTTGGGCGAAGTGGCGCCGTAACCGCGGCGGGCCAGACGCAGAGCCAGGCGCATGTAATCAGGATCGGTGGGCACGCTAACCTTCCTCGAAGAGCGCGCGGGCAAATTGTTGAGCGCTGAAGGGCTGCAGGTCATCGGGCTGCTCGCCCAAGCCGATGAATTTGACGGGCAGGGCCAGTTCCTGATGAATGGCGACGACCATGCCGCCTTTGCTGGTGCCGTCGAGCTTGGTGACGATGAGGCCGGTCAGAGGGACGGCCTTGTTAAACTCGCGCGCCTGGTTCAGGGCGTTCATGCCGGTAGTGGCGTCCAGGACCAGGAGGACCTCGTGGGGAGCGCCGGGCAATTGCCTGGCCGTGACGCGGTGGAGCTTTTGCAGCTCCTGCATCAGGTTGTGTTTGGTGTGCAGACGCCCGGCCGTGTCCACAAATAAATAATGGGCGGCGCGCGCCTGCGCCGCGCTCACGGCGTCGTGCGCCACTGCCGCGGCATCCGCGCCATAAGCCCCGGCAATGACTTCGACCCCCAACCGCTGGCCCCAAAGCAGGAGCTGTTCGATGGCGGCGGCGCGGAAGGTGTCGCAGGCGGCCAGCACGGCCTTCTCCCCGCGGGCCTCGACGAGGCGGGCCAGCTTGGCTGCGGTCGTGGTTTTGCCGGAACCGTTCACGCCGACAATCGAGACGACGGTCAGCCCCTCGGGCGCTCGCCGCAATTCCGGCTGATCGGCGGCGAAGCTCCGCACGACTTCGTTTCGGGCGATGGCCGGCACGTCCAGCCCGGCGGCGCCCTGGCTCTCAAAGGACTTCTTGACGGCCTGGAGGATACTGCCAGTCACCCCGAGGCCGAGGTCGGCGGCAATGAGGGCGGCCTCCAGTTCTTCCAGGGCCCCGGCCTCGAGCCGGGGCGAGCGCGTGATGATGCGTGTGATCTCGTGCGCCAGCTTGCTGTGCGTCTTTTGCAGGCCGGCCTTGAATTTTGCCAATAAACCCATCGCTCAGCGCCAACTATGGACTCCCCAGGGCGGATTGGCAACCGCGGCCTTGCGTTCCTGAATTCTGCACTTGAGCTTTTCGACGTAGTGGCCGGGCAGCTTGACGGTGCCGATGAGAGGCCGGCCCTTGCTGACGCCGTGGCAATCGGAGCCGCCCGTAATCAGCAGATGAAAGCGGGCGGCCACCTCAATGTAGTGAGCGACGGCGCCCGAAGAGTGCTTGGTATGGAAGCACTCCAGGCCGTCCAATCCCGCCTCGACCACGCCAGGGATGACGTTGTCGGTGCGGTTCAACCCCGGGTGCGCCAGGACCGCCACCCCGCCTGCGTGGTGAATCAGGGCAATGGCCTCGGCGGCGGACATCTTGAACTTGGGCACCCAGGCAGGCCGGTTCTTCTTGAGGAACCTCTCGAAGGCCTCATCCAGGTTCGAGCAGAGGCCGGCTTTAACCAGGGCGCGCGCCACGTGAGGCCGGCCGGGCGCGCGGCAATTTGCCAGCGCAAAAACCGCCTCGGCGGCCAGGGGCACCCGCAACTGGTTCAGGCGCATGACCATCTCTCGAATGCGGTCCTGGCGCACGGCTTGGAACTTTGCAGTCTCGGCCAGCAGCTTCGGGTCCCGGGCCTCGAGGCCGTAGCCCAGGATATGGACTTCGTCTCCGTTCTGTTGGGCGGTCAGCTCGGCGCCCGCGATGAACTCGAGGCCGGCCGCCGCGCAAGCCAGCGCCATCGGAGCGCACCCCTCGACCGTATCATGGTCGGTCAGCGCCAGCGTTGCCAGACCATGGACGCGGGCCTGCGAAACCAACTCCTCCGGCGACCAGGTGCCGTCGGAAAAGCGCGTGTGCAGGTGAAGGTCGGCTACCATTGGGACGGGGCGGTTGCCAGCGCTATCGGGCGATGACTCGGTCTCACTTGACGTCTCGGGCCGGGCGCAACAGCTCGCTTTTCACCTTGTCCAGGATGCCGTTGACGAACTTGCCGCTGTCCTGAGTGGAGAATTTCTTGGCGATGTCCACCGCTTCATTGATGCTCACCACCGGGGGAATATCCTCCCGGTGGAGCATCTCGCAAATGGCCAGGCGCAAAATGTTGCGGTCGACCGCCGCAATGCGGTGCAATTCCCAGTTCCTGGCGTGCTTCGTGATCAGCGCGTCCGCCTCGTCGCGATGCTCCAGCGCGCAGCGGATCAGCGGGTCGGCAAACAGCCGCACCGCCGCCTCCTCGCTCGTAGCCGGCGGCAACTCCACCGATTGGCCCCACGTGGAGGCGGCCTTCTCGTCCGCGATGGCGGCGGCCCGCTGCGATTCCCAAAACTCGGCCAGGGCCGCGTCCAGGTCCTCCGGCGGGTTCAAATCGTGCTGAAACAAAAACTGCACGGCGCGTTCACGCGCTTCACGTCGTCTTCCCATGCTCGAACAATGCCGCAAAAACCCTTGCCGAGAAACCAAATTCTGACTCTGCCGGAACCCCCATTTCGCTTGAAAAGGAGCACTTGGGATGGGCTAATATCGGGCATGAGCGGTTCCGGCGCGGCGAACGAGGCTCCGGGAGCGGAGGCGCCCTTGAGCGCAGACCAGCTCCTGGGGCTTGTCTATGAGGAGCTGCGCAAGCTGGCGGCGCTCAAAATCGGGCGCGAGGCTCCCGGCCAAACGCTTCATTAAAGAATAATTGATCCGTTTTGCGGGCGGATTGCGCTTTAATATTATGAATTATGAAAACGCAAATGGTTCGAAACACGGTGCTGGCGCTGGTCGGTCTGCTGGCGCTCACCCTCTATATCCTGGCCTGCACTTCATTCAGCCCGGATGACACCAAGGTGCTCTACCCAACCTTCGATCCGCCCAGCGGCGCGGTGGGGATAGCCGTCTATGACCGGGAAGCCGGCCGGAGCGAGACGCTGTTCGTGCCCGTCGCGTACGAGGGCAAGGAGACCAACACCATCACGCCGCTCCCGCTCCGCTCCCAATGGTTGGCGGACGGTCGGAACATCGTCCTGGCCTGGCCCGCCGGCGATGGCGACAACGGTTTGAACCTGGCCATGCTGCCGTGGCCTGCCCGCGCACCCGTCCGGCTCTTTTCCCTTCCTTCCGTCGAACAGGCCGGCAGCCGCCTGATGTTTCCGCTGTGTATCGTCGGCCACCGCCTCTTCGTGATGGAAACCGACAGCCAAGTGCTCCGCGTTGACCTCAGGACGGGCGATCTGGCCCGGCACAAGTTCGACACGGACTCGGGCAAACTGTCGCTCCTCGAGGCGCCGGATGGAAGCGGGGTGCTTTATTTGGCGGAGAATGATCAATCGGGAAAGAAATACACTTTCGGCCGGCTCAACCTGGACATGCTCGCGCTCATGCCCCTGATGACCTTCACCAACGAACCGGCCCCAGGTTCGTTCCTCGCGTTTGACGGCCGGGCGCAACGCGTTGCGTTCGTCCAAGAGCACGACGACCAACGCCAACTCCTCGTGCTGGAGAAGGGAGCGCCCGTGTTCACTCGGCCATTGGGAGCCAAGGGAGAGAAACGGGACTTCGGCAGCGCCGCCTTCTCGCCTCGAGGCGACGCGATCTGCGCCAGCTTCGCGCGCATCCCCAAAGGAGGAACAAATGCGTCTTATGGCTTGGTGGAAATCCCGCTCAGCGACGCGCCGGTCCGCCAGGTCACGCTGCTTTCCACTGCGGAATCGGGCGACGATGCCAACGCACTGCTCTTTCAGGCCGGCATCTCGCACGATGGCGCCACGGCAGCCGCGGCCTCGACCTACCTGGCTTGCCAAATCAAGGAACTCAAGCCTGAGGATTGCGCGCTGTTTCTTGTCGATCTGAAGGACCCCGAACTCAAGGCCGCCAAGGTGCCGATCCCCATGCCGCCACGGCGGCCAGCGACGGTTGTGAAGTGAGGCAAATGGAGATCAAACATGCTGGATTGGCTTAACCGTTTCTTCTCGGTTGTCTGCGGACAAGAACTCGGGCACACATGGGCGCCCGGAGGAATTCCGTTGCCATGCTGCCAGCGGTGCCTCGGGCTATATGCCGGCGCGGCTGTGGCGGCCGGTTTGCATTTATGGCTCCGGCCCAGGCTCACCGGCCGCTTTCTCGGAGTCCATGGCGCGTTCCTGTTAGCGATGGCGCCCTTTGGCTTTCATTGGGCGCCGCAAGGACCGGCGCTGCGAACGGCGACGGGGGTCCTGTTCGGGTTCGCGGCCCTCACCTATTTGTGGCTGCCGCTGGCCGGTTCACACGCGGACAAAGGAAATCTGTGTTCATACCTGCCCTCCGTGGTTCATTTCTTTCCTCGGCTGCGGCTTCGCCGCGCCGTGGAAGCAGCGTCCTCCCGGCAGACTCCAGCCCTGCGCTACGCCTTCGGTCTGCTGGCCGCGCTCATCCTGGCGCCGGTGTTGGCTGCGCTGGGAGGGAAGGTCGCTGCCTATCTCCTTTCCGGGTTGGCAAGCGTCGGCGCCCTGGCCTTGGCCGGACTGGCTGTCCTCAACGCCGTTCTGGGCCTGGCCATCCTGGCGCGCATGGTTCGCAGCCTCGGAGGCGCGCCTCCCACCGCCGACACGCGCTGACCGCGCAGCCATGAACGAGCTGTTTCTCTTCGTTCGTCCGCCCCGGCCACTCTGGCCGTTCAACAGCCCCGCCAGCGCTTTTTGGCCGCCGCTGGCCTTTGCCTCCCTGGCCGCCGCGCTCCGCGAGAATCTGCGCGGCCTGCGGGTCGAAATCCTCGATGCCCCAGCGCTCGAGATGGGCTGGCGCACGCTGGAGAGTGAAATCTGCCGCCGCCGTCCGGCCTTTGTCGGCATTGGCGAAGAAGCCGTTAGTTGCGTCGAGGGCCTGCGCCTGGCGCGCCTGGCCAGGGCTTGCGGCGCCCGAGTCATCGCCGGCGGCTGTTTTTTTGGCCACGCCGCCCCGGAAGCCCTCGGGACCGGCCTGATCGATGCCGTCGTCCACGGCGAAGGCGAAGTCACGATCGTTGAACTCGTTCAAGCCCTTCGCGACGGTTCCCCCGAATCCCTCGCCAAGGTCAGCGGAATCTCGTTTCTGCCGCCCTCGGCGAAACCTGACCTCGAATGCACCGCCTCCAGCCTTCAGCCTTCGGATTTCGGCCTTCGGGCTTCGGACTTCGGATCTCCCCCCGCCTTTCGCCAAATCCCCCGTGGCGATTGCATCACCACCCCGCCGCGCCAACTGCTTCCGGACCTCGACACCCTCCCCTTCCCCGCCTACGACCTGCTGCCAGTGGAGCGATACGGGGCTCGCAGTGTCAATCACCCCCGCCTGGCCGCCATCGAGTTGAGCCGAGGCTGTTTCGGTTCGTGCGACTTCTGCGTGCTCTGGCGCCAGATGGGACAGTTTGCCGGCGATCGGCTCGTGCCGCGGTTGCGAAGCAAGTCGCCGGAGCGTTTGCTGGAAGAAGTCCGCGTGCTCGCCAGCCGCTATGGCCGGCGCTATCTGGGCTGGGTGGACCCGTGCTTCAACGCGCATCCACAGGCGCCCGCGCAACTGGCCGAGTTGATGTTGCGCGAGGGCTTGCGCGTGGGCCAGAGCGCCTGGGTCCGCACCGACGCGTTGGTCCGCGACTCGAGTTCCGGCGCATTGGAGAGCTGTGTCCGCGCCGGCCTCAACGAGGTCTATCTGGGCATCGAGCGCCCCGACGCCGAAGGCCTGGCCTCCCTGCACAAGACCAGCGGGGTGGCGGACGCGCGCGCGGCCTTGCAGGTCTTGCGCGAGCGATTTCCCCAGGTGCTGGCCGTCGGCTCATTTATCTACGGATTGCCCGGCGACACCCCGGCGTCGGTGCGCGCCATTCACCAACTGGCCGTCGAGCTTGAATTGGACCAGTTCTTTTTCATCCCGTTGACGCCATTGCCCGGCGCCGCCGGCTGGACTCCTGAGTTGTGGGACCCGACCGGCGAGCGGTTCCGCGAATTCAACTTCCTGCCCACCGGCCGGCCGCATGGGCGCCACGCCCAACTCGAGCGCGCGCTCCTATGGTCGTTGCTGACCCACTGGCCGGCAGCCCGCGTGCGCAGCTATGCCCGCCAACTGTCTTGCAGCGACACACGCCGGCGCCGCGTGCAACGTCGGCTTGCCCTTCGCGGCGCGCAATTCCACCTGGGCCGCATTCTGAAGCGCGTCTTTGGCGGCAAGGATGAAATGGGCCTGATTTTCCCAAGGTGGTACGAGGGATGAGACCCCGTTCTTGACACAGGGCCGGCGCGCGCATTACATGAGAGCTGAAATGAAAACTTCCTCTTGTTGCTTCCTCACCGTGTCTCTGCTCTGTTCCACTTTGGCGGGAGTGGCCGCGGAATCCTCGGCGCCCGAGGTGGGCGTTGCGGCGCGTGATGTCACGCCGGAACTGCCGATTCGCCTGGCGGGCTACGAGGGGCGCAACCGGCCGGCGGACAAGCTGGACCTGCCGTTGCGCGTCCGCGCGCTGGCCTTGAGAAACCCGTCCGGGGAGCGATTTGTGTTCGTGGCACTGGACAACTGCGAGGTCAGCCATGCTTTCACGCAACCGGTCCTGCAGCAACTGGCGGACACGCTCCACCTCGAGCGCGGGGCGGTTGCTATCCTGTCGAGCCACACTCACTCGGCGCCGATATTGAGCCAGACCCTGGTCGGGATGCCTCCGGGCACGCCCGAGGAGCGGGATGCCGTCGGGAGATATTCTCGGTCGCTCCAGGCCAAGCTGGTGGAAGTGGTGGGGGCGGCGCTGGACGATCTGAAGCCGGCGTCGCTCGAGTACGGTTCGGGGCGCGCCACCTTCGCCATGAACCGGCGGGTCTATCACGGCGACAGGATGGACTTTGGCGAGAACCCGGACGGCCCGGTGGACTGGGATGTGCCGGTGCTGCGCGTCAAGGGAACCAACGGCGCCATTCGCGCTATTCTCTTCGGCTATGCCTGCCACGGCACCAGCGTCCAGGGCGGCGACGATTGGTACACCGTCTCCGGCGATTACATGGGCTATGCCTGCCAACTCCTGGAGGCGCACCAGCCCGGGGCCGCCGCCCTCTACGTCACCGGCATGGGAGGCGACTCCAATCCTTCTCCGCACGACGGATTGCTGTCCGCCAAACGGCACGGCCTCGAACTGGCCGGGGCGGTCCTCGGCGTGCTGGACCGCCCGATGCGCCGCGTGCGCGGCGGCTTCAAGCTGGCCTACGACGAGGTGGAACTGCCCCTGGCAGACCCGCCTTCGCGCGAGCAGTTGGAAAAGGACTCGCGCAGCCAGAACCCGGGAATGAGGCAGCGCGCCGAGCTATACCTGAAATGCCTCGATGGGGGCCAGCCCTTGCCACGCTCGGTGAAATTACCCCTGGCCGCTTTGCGTCTGGGCGATGACCTGACCTTCGTGCTGATGGGCGGCGAAGTGGTAGTGGATTATTCACGCCGTCTCAAGCGGTTGCTGGCCGAAGATCATCCCTGGACGGCCGGCTATGCCTACGAAATCCCGTCCTACATACCGTCCGTGCGCCTCCTCAAGGAAGGCGGCTACGAAGCGGACTCGTCGCTCATCTACTACGGCCTCTACGGCCCGTACCGGACCAGCATCGAGGACCTGCTGGTCAACCGGGCGGTGGCCCTGGTGGCGGGGCTGCGGGGACACTGAAAGCACGTCTTTGTCGCGGCCTTTGTCGGAATCCGGCACGCGAGGGTCGAGGGGCGAGTTTTGCCACTCGCCGCTCGGCCTGCTTCGAGATGGCTTCTACGCAAAAAACTCCCGGCCGCGCCAGAGCTGGAACCAGCCGGTGTCCGAGTTCATCTCGGCGAAGAAGAATTCCTTGGCAGTCTTGCCGCCCCCGATGTCGATGTCTCGCCAATAATCCCAATACTCGAGCTTCAGCGGGGAGACTTTGCCAGGGGCGGCTTTGCCGTCCGGGGTCGTTGCGGCCACCACGAGCACGGCCGCCTGCCAGGACTCGCGGAGGTCGTTGATGCGCGTAAAGGTCTCCTTGGCCCCGGACTGGTCGTCGCTCACTTCAAAAACCCCGGTCGTGTCCTTGAGGACATTCAGGAAATCCTCGGCGAAGGCGAACTCGTCGTAGGGCCGGAGCAGGAGCGCGTCGTGGCCGCCGGCCTGGTTGGGCATGGCGCGGACCCGGATGGTGAGCACGTCATTGGCGTCGAACGATTTCGTGTTGACTCCGCGCAGGACGTAATCGGTGAAGCGGAATTCCTGGCTGCCGATTTGGCGGTTGTATTCGCGGACCTCCTGCAGGCTGAAGTCGTATTTTGCGAACTCGGGTCCGTTTGCGTAGGCCACCGGCACGGCCGACCCGATGCGCAGGTCCAGCGGGTTCTCAAAGGCAATGCCCGCGCCGTTGCTGCCGCCGCCAATTCGCGCCAGGAACATCTCCCACAGCGTCTTGCCCTTGTCTTTTCCTTCGGCTTCCATGAGTGGATGAGGTCAACTGCCGCCGAGGATGGCGGAGACCACGTGGGCGATGACTTGGCAGAGGCCCAGGATGAAGGCGCCAACGACGATGGCCAGGGCCACGTTGCCCTTGTTGAGCAGGTCGCTGAAGTCCAGCTTGGGGGTCAACTTGTCGAAGACGATGTAGCCGACGACGATGAGGAAGATGGCCAGGAAGCCAAAGGCGAACGTCGCCAGGAGATCGCCCACGAAGTAGTCAGGCAGATGGAGCAGTTGCATGGGATGAGTGTATGAGTCAGGTTGCGGTTTGCCAGCGTTTGAACCAAATCAGCCAGATGAAAAAGGCGCACAGGGCCAGGGCGGCCGGGACGCCCAGGACCCAGAAGGCCGCCACGCCCAGGAGCGTGGGACGGTTGCTGTACGAATGGGCCACGTAGCGGTCGGAGTACATCAAGTCCCGATCCAGGCCGGCGGGGACGTAATTGGGGTCGCGCGCAACTTGTTGGGTTTCGAGTTGTCCCACCCGGGCCTCGAGTTGCTGGTCACTGGCCAGCAGGGCCTGGTAGCGGGCCGAGTCCATATCATATCGATGATGGTAGGCCCAATACGCCCGGTCCTGGAGCGACCGATCCATGAGCCACCACCAGAAAAGGCTGCTGTAAGGGTCCTGATAAACCACCGTTGGCCTCGAGTAATACGGTTCAAAAATCAGCCGCGTCCGCGCGGGCCGGCTCACAATGACCTGTGTGTCTGGAATGTAAGCGCGCTGGGGATATGAGTTGTCGTTCCGGGCGATGATCGGCGGCGGCCTGCCCTGGTATGAGGGCGCGCCGGGAGTGTCCGCTGAAGGCCGGGTTGCGGACTGGCTCTCTTTGAACTGCCTGTAGTCCCGCCGGCTTGCTCCTGCCTGTTGGGCCCGGGCAGCGGCGGTATCGAACGAAAAATGGCCCTGGCCCGGCTCAGTCCGTCTGGCGACGGCGGCAGGGCGCGCAGGCCGATCCTCACGGCCTGATGCCAGGCCGGAGGTGAAGACATGTCCGAGGTCGGAGGAGTAACTCTTGCCGGAGCCGTAGCCGTGGCGATTGTCGTCCTTCCACGTCGAGCCGGAGGAGTAGCTCTTGCCGCCGCCGGATTGGAAACCCTTGCTGCCGGAGCCGAAACTGTGGCTGGAACCGCCTCCGGAACTGTGGCTGGAACCGCCTCCGAAACTGTGGCTGGAACCGCCCCCGAAGCTGTGGCTCCCGCCCGAGCTGAAGCTATGGCTGTGGGAAGAATAGCTGTGCCCGCCGCTGCTGTAGCCCTTGGCCTGGCTGCCGAGCGGGCAGAGCGTCCCCGTCAGCGCCGCCGCCAGCAGCCAGCTCAATGTTCGCCTCAGGTGTCTCATGGCAGATTCCTCGTCCATCATGCCATGACTGCCAGAGTTGGCCATTACTTTTTCCAGAGGAAATTGTATGGCCCTTGAGTTGGTACCCCGGCTGCGACCTGAACCTGTCCTGCGCCCCCGTGAGGCCGGCCGGGGACGGAACTGGACGGGCGGGCGAGATCCTCTATAATCCTGGCGCTCATGAATGTCATTCGTTACACGGACCGCGACTTCCAGTCGCGCCTGAGCCAATTGTCCGCGCCCTCCAGCCTGTTTGATCCGGCCATCGAGCGGCGCGCGCGCGCTATCCTGGAGGATGTCCGGGCCCGCGGCGACCAGGCGGTGCTCGAGTTAACCCGGCGCTTTGACGGCCCCAGCCTCACCCCCGGGCAATTGGCCGTCACGCAGGCCGAACTCCTGACGGCTTCCATCAAGGCCGGGGCGCCGCTGCGGGCGGCCATAGCGCAGGCGCAGCGCAATATTGCCGCCTTTGCAAAAAAGTCCCTCCGGAAGAACTGGCAGACCCGCAACTCGCACGGGGCGACCGTGGGGGAGAAATTCGACCCGTTCCAGCGCGTGGGGATCTATGTCCCCGGCGGCGCCGCCCCCCTGGTTTCGACCGCCCTGATGACCGTGGTGCTCGCGAAGGCCGCCGCCTGTCCGGAGATCGTCGTGTGCTCCCCTTGCGGCAAAGACGGCAGCCTCAACCCGGCCCTGCTCTATGCGGCGCACGCTGCGGGGGCCACGGCTATTTATCGCGTTGGCGGCGCGCAGGCAGTGGCCGCGATGGCCTACGGCACTCAGACCATCGGCCGGGTGCAGAAGGTCTTCGGTCCGGGCAATGCCTATGTAACGGCTGCCAAGCGCCTGGTCGTCGGCCATGTGGCCATCGACTTGCTTTCGGGCCCCAGCGAACTGCTCGTGCTGGCGGACGACACGGCCCCGCCCGAGCCGATTGCCGCCGATCTGCTGGCGCAAGCCGAGCACGGCTCGGGCCACGAGCGGGTTTGGCTCCTGACGACCTCCGCCCGCCTGCTCGAGGCGGTCCGGCGCCAACTCGCCCGCCAGGCGCCCGATCTCTCCAGGCATGAATTCATTGAGCGTGTCCTGGATGCGAACGGGTGGCTCGTCCAACTCAAGACCCTGGACGAGGGCATTGCCCTGGCCAACCAATTGGCGCCCGAGCATTGCGAAGTGATTTGCCGCAACGCGCGCCGCGTTTCCCAAAAAATCGTTGCTGCCGGCGCCATCTTCCTGGGCCCCTGCTCGCCCACGGTTCTGGGCGATTATGTCGCCGGACCGAGCCACGCGCTGCCTACGGGCGGGGCCGGGGCCTCGTTCGCCGGGCTGACGGCCGATCAGTTCCAGCGCCGCACCAGCCTGGTGGAGTACAGCCGCGCGGCCCTGCGCCGGGCTTTGCCGGCCGTGCGCCAATTTGCCGAGCTGGAGGGCCTGAGCGCCCACGGACGGTCGGCGGAGATCAGGCTCGAGCGGTGATCGCGCTACGCACTTTCCTGGCTCTGAGCCGGGCCGCCGCCCTGCCGACGGTCTGGTCCAATTGCCTTGCCGGCTGGTGGCTCAGCGGCGGCGGCCCTTTGGCCAGGCTGCCCCTCCTGTTTGCCGGCGCAACCTTTCTTCACCTCGGCGGCGCCTTCCTCAACGACGCCCTGGATGCAACCTATGACCGGCAATTCCGCCGCGTACGGCCGATTCCCTCCGGCATTGTCACCCCGGCAGCCGTCCTGAGCTGGGGATTGGCCTGGCTGCTCCTGGGCCAAGTCTGTTTGTTCGCATTGGGCAAGGCGGCCGGCGGCCTGGGGCTGGCTCTGACGCTTTGCGCAGTGGTCTATAACGCCACTCACCGGCTCGTCACCTTTTCCCCGCTCTTCCTGGGACTCTGCCGATTCCTGCTTTATATTATCGCCGGCACTGCCGCCGCCAAGGGACCGAGCGGATGGGCGATCTGGTGCGGCCTGGCATTGGCGCTCTATGTCATCGGCGCCCGCTGCCTGCCTCGCCCCGAAAACATCCTCGGCCAGGCCGATTATTGGCCGGTGTCGCTCCTGGCTGCCCCGATCTTGCTGGCCCTGTTCATGGATGCGGACGGTTACCGCCTGCCGGCCCTCGAACTGTCGGCCGTTCTCGGTTTGTGGGTGCTCTATTGCCTGCGGCGAGCCTTCTGGCCCCTGGAGCGCAATTTTGCCCGCGCCGTCTCCGGTCTTATGGCAGGCATCGTCCTGGTGGATTGGCTCGCCGTGGTGGACGCGCCCAGGCAATTGAGCCTGGTCTTCCTCGGCCTGTTTGGGGCAACGTTGCTTCTTGAGCGCGTTGCTCCCCCATAGTCTTATGCGTTGCATCGTTACCGCCGGCCCGACTGCCGAACCTCTGGATCAGGTCCGCCGCCTGACCAATTTCTCGACCGGCCGCCTGGGTTCGGAACTGGCCAGTTTCCTGTCTGGGCGCGGACATGAGGTAACCCTGCTCATAGGCCGGCAGGCCGCCTGGCGCGGCGAGCGCCGCGCCCAACTCGTCGAGACCTTCACCACCACCGCCAACCTGCGCGACCGGCTGCATGCGCTGGCCAAACTCCCCGTCGATGCCGTCTTCCATGCCGCTGCCGTCAGCGATTTTGCCTTCGGCCGCACCTGGCGCCGGGCCCCCGCCGGAGAACTCAGCGAAATCGGGGCCGGCAAGATTTCCTCCCGGCTCGGCGTCCTGCTGACCGAACTGGTTCCGACGCCCAAGATTATCGCCGAACTGCGCGGCTGGTTTCCCAACGCCCGCCTGGCCGGCTGGAAATACGAAGTGGACGGGGACCGTTCGGGAGTGATTCAACTGGCGGCGAACCAAATCGCCGAGTGTCTGACTGACGCCTGCGTTGCCAATGGCCCGGCTTACGGAGCAGGGTTCGGCCTGGTGCGGCGGGACGCCGAGCCTCTGCACTTGGCCGATGCCCGCGCCTTGTTCCAGGCCCTCGAGCAAGTCATGGGACGGAGCGCCTGACATGCCCGGTGAAACCTGCACGCTCGGCATCCTGAGCGACATCCATTACGCCGGCTCGGCCGAACAGGCGCGCGGCAACGATTATGAATACCGCGACCTGCGCAATCCGCTGCTGCGGATTCTCCTCAGGCTGGGCCGCCGATTTATCTGGATGCGTAATCCTCTTGGCCAGAATCACCTGCTGGAGGCCTTTCTGCGCCAGGCCGGGCCGCTGGATTTTGTCGTCGCCAACGGCGATTACTCCTGCGACTCGGGCTTTGTGGGCCTGAGCGATGACGCCGCCTGCCAGAGCGCGCGCGAATGCCTGGCCCTGCTGCGGCAACGCTTCGGCCCGAACTTCCGGGCCAATCTCGGCGACCATGAGTTGGGCAAGCTCAGCTTCTTCGGGAGGCGGGGCGGCATGCGCCTGGCCAGTTGGCATCGCGCCACCCTCGAGCTCGGCTTGCCGCCTTTCTGGCAACAGACCCTCGGCAACTACGTCCTCATGGGGTTGGTTTCCTCCCTGGTGGCCCTGCCGGTGTTCCAAGCCGACATGCTGCCCGAGGAACGGCCGGAATGGGAGCGGCTCAGGGCCGAACACATGGCCGAATTACGCCGCGCCTTCGCCGCCTTGCAGCCCGGCCAGCGTGTGTTGCTCTTCTGCCATGACCCCTCCGCCCTCCCCTTTTTGTTCCGCGAGCAGTTCGTGCAATCCAGGCTCCCGCAACTCGAGCATACGATTGTCGGCCACCTGCATTCCCAATTGGTCCTGCGCCAAAGCCGCCTGCTGGCCGGGATGCCCCCGCTCCCGTTCCTGGGCCACACGGCCGGGCGCTATACCGCCGCCCTGCGCAACGCCCGGCTCTGGCGCCCCTTCCACGTCCGCCTCTGCCCCTCGCTTGCCGGCCTCGAATTGCTCAAGGACGGCGGCTTCTACACCGTCCATTTGGATTGCCAGGGCGACCGGCCCGCTCGTTTCCATTTCCATCGGCTCGGCCGGTAGAGAGCCGGACTTTTTGCCAAGCTCAGATTTGTCTTTTCCTGGGTCCGCGCTTTGCGGTAGAATGCGCGCATGGCGGAGATTGTGGATTTTGTGAATCGCGGGGCGGCTTCAGTTACACCGGCGGTTTCGGAAAAGATGCTCAGACATCTGCCGCAGTGGAAGCTGGAGTTCACCCAGATTTACGAGCCCCTGTTCCCGCACCTGGTGGATCAACTGGAGTTCCTGGCCAACGCCGTCGAGGACACCGTAGAGGGCGCTTACAAGGACCTCCCATTCATCGCTCTTGCCCAGGCGGCCTTTGCGCTGATTTACGCCCATAAGAAGGTCGGAATCATTCCCGATTCCATGCCCAACCTCGGACGGGCCGACGATTCCAGCGTGGTCCGGGCCGTGCTGATTCAGAACGAGAAGGCCTTTGCCATTTACGCCGCCGCTCAGAATGTCGAGTGGTCCAGAATCACCAGCCAGCCATGACCACTTAGGCAGCCCGCCCCACCAATGCCACCACCACCTCGATGAGGTCTCGAGCCCGATAGGGTTTGGCCAGGAACCGGTCCGGTTTGCAGGGCGCACCATTATAAATCTCCTCCGCCTGCGTGCCGCTGATCAAAACCGTCCTCAGCTTCGGGTCCAGGCGCCGGCACTCGGCAATGAGTTTCAACCCCGTCATCTCCTCCATGGCGTAGTCGGTAATAATGAGGCAGGGGCGCGGACGGGCCTCCGCAAAGGCCGCCAGCGCCGCTTCCGCGCGGCTAAATGTCTTCACGCTAAAACCCAGCGTTCTCAGGACGACGGCCGCCATCTCCGATAGCACGGTCTCGTCGTCCACGACATAGATCAACGGCGCCGTTGCCTTTGGTGCCGAAGAAGTGTCTTCTCTAGCACGTTCATTCACCTGGGCCTGAGTTAACACCCCTCCTCCCCCGCTGACAAGCTGTCTTTATGTCAATTTTCTCGGTTGCACGCCTTTCTTCTGCGCCGTAACCTCCCCGAAGTCCGGCTGACCCCAATGTCCGCTTGCGCATCTGGGGCTATCTGTATGAAGACCAGGAAAAAGAGTTCACGGTCCATGGCCCGGGTGCGGACCGGGGGCCAACCGCCTTATCGAATTCCGCCGATACTCTTCGAAGGCGACGAGTCGGGCGCGCCGGCGCCGGCCAGGGGCCCAGGCGACAGGCGCGCGCTGGGGCCGGCCGCTCCGGTCGCGTATTTCGACATCCAAGCCGCCAAGTTACCCGAGACATACGGCGCGCAGACCCTGCTCCTGACCGCGCTGGACCCGCACCGGCTTTATGCCCATTGGGACATCGCTCCAAGAGAGCAACGCCAATACAGCGCGCTGGCCGTGGGGCAGCGCCTCGTCCTGCGCGTCTATGAGCGCGCTGTTTCAGGCTTCCCGGCGGCTGAAATCCATCTTCAGCCCCACTCCCAGCATTGGTCTGGCTATGTGCCGCGCGCCGAAACCCAATATGTTGCGGAGCTAGGCTACTTCTTGCCTGGCGGCCTCTGGCAGAGGCTTGCCACTTCCCAAGTCGCGGCCACCCCCCCGGATTCCGTGTCGCAAGACAGCACGGTGCGCTTTGCCACCTTTGAGCCTCCGGCCCCGGCCACCCAACCACCAGGCGCGCCGCAAGCACCCCCTCCCCTCCGCCCTCCGCCCTCTGCCCTCCGCCCTCCGCCCCCCGCTCTCCGCCCTCCGCCCCTCCAGCCACAGGCTGAACCGGACATTGGCTCCCAGTCTGCCAGGGAATTGGGCCTGCCGAGCCTGGCGGGCGCCGGGGAGGACATCACCAGCCCGGGAGTGACTGCGGCTCCTGCGGGCGCCGGGGAAGAGTTGCCAAGGGAATTCTGGTTCAACATCAATGCCGAAGTGATTCTCTATGGGGCCACTGAGCCGGACGCCCAGGTGGCAATCGCCGGGCAACCCATCCGCCTCCGCCCGGACGGCGGGTTCAGCTTTCGCTTTGCCTTGCCGGACGGGGATTACGACCTGGTGGCGACGGCCATTTCCGCTCACCATGACCAGCGCCAGGTGAGAATGCAGTTCAGCCGCCGCACTGATTGACCCGCCTCTTTCCCATGCACGGGTATCTCTCTTTGGTCTTGCACGCGCACCTGCCCTTTGTCCGGCATCCGGAACACGAGAAGTTCCTCGAGGAAAACTGGCTTTTCGAGGCCATCACCGAGGCTTACGTGCCGCTGCTCCAACTGCTCGGACGTTGGCAGCACGAGGGTCTGAACGTGCGGCTGACTCTGACCCTGACGCCAACCCTCTGTGCGATGCTGCAGGACCCGCTGCTCCAGCAGCGATACATCCGCCACTTGGAGGGACTCATCGAACTGGCGGAAAAGGAGACCCACCGGACCCGGTGGCAAGCGGCCTTTCACGACCTGGCCCTGTTCTATCTCGATCGTTTCAACCGGACGCGTGACTTCTACTTTGCCTGCCAAGGCGGCCTGCTCGGCGCCTTTCGCGCCTTTCAGGACCAGGGGCGCATCGAGATCATCACCAGCGCCGCCACCCATGCCCTGCTCCCTTTGCTCGCCCCGCATCCTCCCTCCGTCCGCGCCCAAATCCTGGCCGCCCGCGACCATTACCGCAGTTGTTTCGGCCGCGACCCGCGCGGCATCTGGCTGCCCGAATGCGCCTACGTCCAGGAGGTCGAACCCGCCTTGCTCGAGGCCAACCTGCGCTGGTTCATCCTCGATAGCCACGGCCTCCTGCACGCCCGCCCCAGACCTTGCTTTGCTTTGTTCGCCCCCATTCTCACGCCCAATGGAATCGCTGTCTTCGGCCGCGACCTCGATTCCGCGCGCCAGGTCTGGAGCCGCCAGGCCGGCTACCCGGGCCACCCTTGCTACCGCGATTTCTACCGGGACGCCGGCTTCGACCTCGATTTCGATTACGTGAAACCTCACTTTTCCGCCGTGGACAAACGCGGCTTCACCGGCATCAAATACCACCGCATCACCGGTCCCTCGCCCCACAAAGAGGTTTATGACCGCGAGGCCGCCCTCCACACCGCCGACACCCACGCCGCTCACTTCCTGGAGGCCCGTTATGCCCAGGTCCGGCCCCTGGCTCAAAGCATGGGCCGGCCGCCCCTCCTGGTCTGCCCTTACGACGCCGAGCTGTTCGGCCACTGGTGGTACGAAGGGCCTGAATTCCTCGATTCTTTCGTGCGCCGGGCCTGCGCCAATCCCCAAGTGCTTGCCCTCATCACCCCCGAGGATTACCTCCGCCGCCACCCCGCCAACCAGGTCGCCGCCCCGGCCGCTTCCAGTTGGGGCGAGGGCGGCTACTGGCACGTCTGGCTCAACGAAAAGAACCAATGGCTCTATCCCCACCTCCACTTCGCCCAGCAGCGCATGACCCAACTGGCCCGGCGCTTCCACCACCCCGGCCCCTGGCAAGCGCGCGCCCTCAGCCAGGCCGCCCGCGAACTCCTCCTGGCCCAAGCCAGCGACTGGCCCTTCATCCTCAGCACTGGCGCCAGCCCCGACTACGCCCGCAAACGCGCCACCGAGCACTTACTCCGCTTCACCGCCCTCTACGACCAACTCTCCAACGCGCAACTCGACCGGCCTTGGCTGGCCCAAATCGAGTCGCGCGACAATCTCTTGCCGGACATCGATTACCGCTACTGGGTGTGATCTTTCCTGCCATCCAAGAAATGAGATGCAGCCCCGGCTTGACCCCGGGGTGACTCCGGCCTAGTGTATGGTCGATCACAGGGGAGCCGACCTGTCGCCGAACCAGTATCGGCGCGAAGGCTGAGAGTGCCGCGCGGGAGCGGGGCAGACCCGTTGAACCTGATCCAGGTAATGCTGGCGAAGGGACCCGGCTTGGCCAGCCATCCCGCCCGGACCGAGGTTTCTAATGGAAAACGAAAGACCAATTATGAGCGCGAGCAGGACTGACCTCGGACCGCCGAGCAGTGAGCCATTGCCTAATTCGCGGAGGGTCTATGTCCAGGGCGCGATCTACCCGGACCTCCGCGTGCCGTTTCGGGACGTCCTCCTCACCCCGGCGCAATCTGACAGGGGCGACGCCCAACTCGAGGAAACGGTCCGGGTTTATGATTGCTCTGGGCCGTGGGGGGACCCGGATTTTCAGGGCAAGGTGGAGCAGGGCCTGCCGGCCCTGCGCCGAGCCTGGGTCCTGGGGCGTGGAGATGTCGAGGAGGTTCCGGGGGCCGCGCTCCGGGCCTGGAACTCGGGGGCGGATGCAACGCGTCTCCCGCGCTCGGGGCAGCGCGCGCCGCTGCGGGCGCGGCCCGGCGCGGCTGTCACTCAACTGCGCTATGCCCGCCGCGGTGTTATCACTCCGGAGATGGAATTCGTCGCGATCCGCGAGAGCCTGGGTCCGGAGCAGTCAAAGGCGCAGACTGCGCAAGGGGGAGGCCGGGAACTGGGCGGCGAATCGTTCGGGGCCGGCATTCCCTCGCGGGTCACGCCTGAATTCGTCCGCTCCGAGGTGGCGCGCGGCCGGGCAATCATTCCGGCCAACATCAATCATCCGGAGTGCGAGCCGATGATCATCGGCCGCAATTTCCTGGTGAAGATCAACGCCAATATCGGCAACAGCGCGGTGGCCTCGAGCATCGAGGAGGAGGTCGAGAAGATGCGCTGGGCGGCCAAGTGGGGGGCCGACACGGTGATGGACCTTTCCACGGGCAAGAGCAGCCACGAAACCCGCGAATGGATATTGCGCAACTCGCCGGTGCCCATCGGCACCGTCCCGATCTACCAGGCGCTCGAGCGGGCCGGCGGCAAGGCCGAGGACCTCACCTGGGAGATTTACCGGGACACGCTTCTGGAGCAGTGCCAGCAAGGGGTGGATTACTTCACCGTCCACGCAGCAGTGCTCCTCCGGCATGTGCCCCTCACGGCCCGCCGTCTCGCCGGCATCGTCTCGCGCGGCGGCTCGATTCTGGCCAAGTGGTGCCTGGCCCATCACCAGGAAAACTTCCTTTACACGCACTTCCGCGAGATCTGCGAGATTCTGCGCGCCTACGATGTCGCCTTCAGCCTGGGCGACGGGCTGCGCCCCGGCTCGATAGCCGACGCCAACGACGAGGCGCAGTTTGCCGAACTGCGCACGCAGGGGGAGCTGACGCGCGTTGCCTGGGAGATGGACTGCCAGGTGATGAACGAGGGTCCCGGCCACGTTCCAATGCACCTCATCAAAGAAAACATGGACAAGCAGCTCGAGTGGTGCGCTGAAGCCCCCTTTTACACCCTCGGCCCGCTCACGACCGACATCGCCCCCGGCTACGACCACATCACCAGCGCCGTCGGCGCCGCCATGATTGGCTGGTACGGCTGCGCCATGCTCTGCTACGTCACCCCCAAAGAACACCTCGGCCTGCCCAACCGCAAAGATGTCAAAGACGGCGTCCTGGCCTACAAGATCGCCGCCCACGCGGCCGACCTGGCCAAGGGCCACCCCGCCGCCCGCCGGCGCGACGATGCCCTAAGCAAGGCCCGCTTCGAGTTCCGCTGGGAAGACCAGTTCAATCTCAGCCTGGACCCAGGCACTGCCCGCGAGTTCCACGACCAAACCCTGCCCCAGGAGGGGGCCAAGCTCGCCCATTTCTGCAGCATGTGCGGCCCGCATTTCTGCGCCATGAAGATCACCGAAGAGGTCCGGCAATACGCCGCCCGGCAAGGCGTGGCCGAGGAAAAAGCCCTCGAACGAGGAATGGCCGAAAAATCCAAAGAGTTCCTCCAAAAAGGCGCCGACATCTATACCCGGGGAGGCGGCGCTTGAGGCCGTAAAAAACCGCGGCGACGCTGCCGGTAACGACGTAGCGGACGCCCGCCCGATTCAGCCGCCGGACGAAGAGCGGAAGTAATTCAGCTTCGGCAAACGGATTGACACCCGCCTTTTGCGATGCCAACCTTGACACATGCGCTACCGATTGGCCTGTTTGAGCGCGCTGTTGCTCGTTCTGTCGCTCTTTCCAACCCCCACTTACACCCTCAGGGCCGCTCTGCCGCCAGGTTGGAACGACGCGGACATTGGTTCGCCCGTCCTGCCCGGCTCAGCCTCCGTTACCAACGGCCTCTGGACCCTCTCCGGCAGCGGGGCCGACATCTGCAATTCCAACCAGTTCCAATTTGCGTTCAGCTCCGTGACGGGCGACGGCACGGTGGTTGCCGAGATTGAGAGCATCCAGAATGTTCCCGGGGCCCAGGCTGGGGTCCTATGCCGCAACGACACCAGCCCCGGGAGCCTCGAAGCGGCGGTGCTCGTGACTGCCGGAGGCGGGACCATCTTTCAGTGGCGCAGCACCGCCGGCGCCGCCTGCTCCTACCAGGTGCTCCTGGGCGTTACCAACCCCAGCCCGCCAATGTGGGTCAGCCTGGTCCGTTCCGGGGACAACTTCAGCGGGTTCTGGAGCAGCGACAACACCAATTGGGCGCAAATCGGCTCAACCCAGAGCGTGCCCCTGAACCCGACCGTCCTGGCCGGCCTGGCCGTCTGCGCCCAAGACAACGCGGCCCTGGCCACAGCCACGTTCAACGGAGTCAGCCTGCCTACGCCTGTCTTTGGAGTCTATCGCCAGGTTTGGACCAGCCTCACCTCGAGCCTCGGCAACACCCTGGCCGCCCTTACTAACACCGCCGATAATCCGAACTGGCCCGATAATCCTGACCCGGATTTCACGGCGGTTTACGGCAGTTTCCAGACCGAGAGCGACACCGGGATGGACTGGTACGGCCAGCGGCTGCGCGCGTTTGCCGTGCCGCCATTGACGGGAGATTACACTTTTTGGATTGCAAGCGGCGGCGCAGCCCAGTTGCTGCTCAGCTCCGATGAGACGGCGGCCTTGGCCAACCCCATCGCGTCCGTCAACGGTTCGACCGCCCCTCAGCAGTGGACCATCGAGACCAACCAGCAGTCGGCCCCGATTCTCCTGGAGGCCGGCCGGCGCTACTACATCGAGGCGCTCGCGCTCGAGGACTCAGGCTCCGACAACCTCGCCGTGCGCTGGCTCCTGCCCAATGGGACACTCGAAGAGCCGATGCCCTCGTGGAGCGCGGCCGGCACCCGCCTGGTTCCCTGCTCCGGCATCCAAAGCCCCCCGGGGATTTACCAGCAACCCACCAGTGTCTTCGTTCCCGACGGCGCCGACGTGCTCTTCACTGTGCTGGTTACCAACCAGGCGGCGGTGGCATATCAATGGCAGGTCAACGGGACCAACCTGAGCGGGCCCGACGCCCTGAGCGCCGCATATCTTCTCACCAACGCCAACGCCCTGATCGACACCAACCGGTTTTACAGTTGCGTGGTCTCAAACGCCGCGGGAATCCTCACCAGCGCCCTGGCACAATTGACAGTCCTGCCGGTTACAACTCCGCCAACGGTGTTGCAGACGACCTATCTCAATGCCACCAACGTCGAAATCTTGTTCTCCGAGGCGCTCGAGCCGTCCAGCGCGACCAACCAGGCCAACTATGTCTTCACCAACGGCCTGCCCGTCACCGGCGTCCTGTTGAGCACCGACCAGGTGACGGTCACGCTCATCACTGCCCCGCTGGTGTTCGGAAGCAACTACGTCATCGTCCTCAATGGCATTCGGGAGCGGTCCAACGAGCATGTCCCCATCGCAGCCAATACTACCCTGAGCCTGGTGTCCTCACCCTACTCCATCCTGGGCGTGGGCAGCCCGACGCCCCAGGCAACCCTGTGGGCCAACGCGGGAGGATGGGACCTCGGCGGCGGGGGCGAAAGCATCGGCAGCAGCACCGACCAATTCCAGTTTGTCTATCAAGTCCAGAATGGCAACTTCGACGTCCAAGTGCGCCTGGCCGGAATGGTTCCATCCGATGTCTGGGCCAAGGCGGGCCTGATGGCGCGCGAGTCCCTCTTGCCCTCGGGCCGTTTTGCCGCCTCCTTGGCCACCCCGGCCATGGTTGGCTCTTGCTTTGAATGGCGCGACCCGGCCGGCAGCCAGGCCAATTCCACTGGCGCTTTCCCCGCCAATTATCCGGACACCTGGCTGCGGCTTAAAAGGGCCGGCACGACCTTCACCGGCTATGCCAGTTACGACGGCCAGAGCTGGGTGCAACTGGGCAGCGCCATCATTTCCATGCCCACCGAAATCTACTTGGGATTTGCCGCCAGCAGCTATAATGC
>Ga0181533_1001912_pt1 | contig 25628 bp, 27 predicted proteins | sample PEATcosm2014_Bin_45_FD_119772 | JGI IMG/M metagenome (GOLD analysis project Ga0181533, IMG submission 119772) | Peatland microbial communities from MTU Mesocosm Facility, Houghton, MI, USA - PEATcosm2014_Bin11_60_metaG | ecosystem: Environmental > Terrestrial > Soil > Wetlands > Peat | place...
GAAAAAACATCCGCAGCATGATTCTTCTTCACCAAAAAATACTTATGGACGGTGGCACATTTGCGTTCAGTTCACAATACCGCAGTTTTATTATCCAACGAAAATTGCTGCTGAAAGCGTTCTTTTTGCCCGAAACTGAAGAAAATATTCATGACATGTTCCGATATCCCTACTCCCAAGCTGTGGATATAACCGTGCTGCAAGACGAAAGTATATGCCCCAAATGCGCCGAAATTATCATAGAATTATTTGATTACGGTATAAAAGAAGGCTCCATGTATGCCAAAAGAGTGGGTGAGAGTTTGACTGTCGAGGAACAAACGGAATATATGCGTAATAACCTAATGGAGCTGGTGAGGAAACACCTTAATGCATAAGCACAATGAACATCGCCCAGACAAAGAAAGCTATAAGGTGCCACATTTTAAATCATCAGCGCATGTCAATATTGGGTGGGATTTCGCCCACGAGTCAGCTTTGGATTGATTTTACTCAACGGCAGCAGGAGATACTCTCTGCTTTTGCGCTGGAACCCACCAGTCAGAACAGACGCACGCTGTTCAGATATCCCTTTACTTGCGCTATCAACCCTAAGAAATTCCCACAGGAAGAACTAACTAATAAATTGATTATAAAGCTGTTGATGACTTGGGCATTTAATGGGAGTAAAGAAATTTTTTTCCGTGAAGGTGCCGTTAAATTCGGCACAACCAAGGACAAGGCGACTTTTATCTTGAAGAACCTTCTGAGGAAGGCAGAACAGCAGCTAAATTCATAAGTTCAATAGTTGATCGGCAGCCAGAACACGTTAATACGATTTTTTCATATTCATATTACCGAACTCAGGTCACAAATAATGGATGAACAACAAGCCCTCAAGGCAATCCGCAGCATGATTAAATCGTACAATCAAATACAACTGGACGGAGGAACGTATTCTTTTTCTAAGCAATACCGCCAGTTCATAATTAAACGAAAATTGGTGCTTAAGATGTTCGGCTTGGAAGCCAATAAGGACAATTATTGGATACTTACCGCCTACCCCTTATCGCTACACAGGGACATACTAAAACCGCCAGCTGAGGAGACATGCCCGTACAGACCATTTTCCATCATTAAGGCATTTCACTGGGCTGTTCACCTAAATAAATTGGGGTCAAGAGTGGCTGGCAAGAGCTGGACTCTGGATAACCAAGTAAATTTTGTTTATAATAACCTTATAGCAAAATTGGAAGATAATTTGGGATTAGAACTTTAGATAGTACTATCATCAATCAAAAAGAAACAAATGAAACCAGAAGAATCAACAATTAGGTGCCCTGCATGCGGCGCGGAGATCAATGTGTCAGATGTTTTATTTCACCAAGTCCTAGAGCAGCTCAAGAAGAATTTTGACGCACAGAGCGCAGCAAAAGAGAAGGAATTTAAACAAAAGGAGCTTAAGCTACAACAGGAGAAGGAACTGCTGGAGAAGACTCAGGAATCACTGCAAGAACAGATAAACGCCGCCGTCAAGCAGAAGGTCTCTGCCGAGAAAGCCAATATGGAGAAAACGCTGTGGAAACAAATAGACGAAGAGAAATCGGAGCAAGTAAAAAAGCTGGAAGAAGAGTTGAACAAAAAATCAGAGCAGGTCAAAGCTCTTCACGGGCTGGAAGGTGAACTATCAAAGGTGAAACGGGAAAAGGATGAACTCAGGGCGGCTATTGAAGCTGAATCGGAAACAAAGCTGAATGAATTGCTCACCAAAGAACGGGAAAAGATCACGTCAGCCGAAGCCGAGAAAGCGAAGCTGGACTTGATGAAGCGGGATAAACTTATAGAAGATTTGACTAAAAGGCTGGATGAAGCCCAAAAGAAACTTGAACTTGGTTTTACATCCAATAAAATCGTCGGAGAAGTCACCGAAACTCAGCTTAGGGATTTATTGAGGGCGGAATTTCCATTTGATCTTGTTGATGATGTTCCTTCGGGCATCCGCGGGGTTGATGTAATAATGACCGTGCGGAATAATTTCGGGACAGCTTGTGGAATTATTGGTTTCGAGCGCAAAATGACCATGAATTTCAGCGAAGGCTGGATTGGAAAGCTGCGGGAAGATGGCAGAAAAATCCAAGCCAACGCCTTAGTGTTGGTGACTCAATCCTTTCCAAGAGACAATCCTGTGAGCCATCTGAGAAACGATGTGTGGGTGGTATCATTCGATGATCTCAAGATCATTGTTACTTTGCTGAGGGTCGGGATTATAAAGGCTGCCAACGCAATGACCAGCCAGCAGAACAAGGGTACCAAAATGGAAGCTCTCTACGATTATCTTGTTTCTCCCGAATTCGCCAATTCCGTGACCGCTTTGCTTGAAAATTTTCGCAAGACAGAAAAGTTGATTTCAAAAGAGAAAGAAGCAGCACTGAGAACCTTTGCCGAACGCGAGGCTCACCTTTGGTCATCTAAGAGAGCGTTAATCGAGTTATACGGCAAAATCAGTGCAATCGCCGCCGACGGAATGAGCCAGTTAACGGAACAAGTTAACATGTTGGAAGAGACTACAAAGGGGAGTGAGGGATAACCAGCAGCCTGAATCCTATTGATTATTCATAATATCCCAACTTATATCAGTAGTTTTATCGGGATAAGGGTGGAGATAATCGCATGTGTATTTATTAATGGCAAGCAGCCAGCAATTCAATAAGCGACCGATGAAGTTGGCAATTTTAGTCATTGTCTTTGTATGTTGTTCTATTTTTTTATCTGGTCAGGAAATTGAATATGATCAAGCATATATTATAGGCAGTTCAATAAAATTCCAGAATAACTTTGGTTGCAGCATTGGTTATAATGTATTTCCTACATCAAAAATTCGACTTGGCGTTTTCATAGACTATTCCCTGAATAACCTCCCTTATCACGACAGCTATACTTCATTGGCTGACCTTTCAAAAATCGTAGAAGATGTTCAACCACATAACCAACAAGTCGTCCTTAAAATAGCTTGTTCATTCAACCTGCTCAAAAGCACAAAGTCTCTGTTATATTTCGGGGCTGAATTTGGATTAAGCTACTTTCTCATAAATGAGAAGGGAGAACAAACGGTTACACTGCGGCAGGGAAATATTACCAGCGGGAATTTTAGCTCGAATTACTCTGTCGACAACAGGTTCGGGTTTGGGTTGTTACTTGAGTATGAGCTAAAAGACATCATCCTGAAAAGAATCTCGGCGTCTGTTTCTTTACACCCTAAAATTACGAGCTATCAAAATTTCGGATTGATGGATTCAAATGACCCCATAATAATAGGCTGGCTGAATTTTAATGTCGGAATCAAGTATAGCCTTGGCAAGAAAAGATAAAAAAAAGAATTTCCTGAGACAACTGAACAACCAGACCCGAATACGGAGTTAAATTTAAAATGTCAGCAGACGTTCTTACTTTTTCATTGTAATAATAAGCGTCGAACCTGCAAGGACAGTAATTGGTTTTATAGCCTTCTTTGCCTCCATATCTGTTGTTGACGAACTGAGAAGATAGTCCATCGATGTTAATTGTAATGGTTTTTCAACGACCAAGGTCAAATACTCAATATTCCCAGCGTGCCAATAGTGATATATCAATCCATCAATTGGCATTTCACGCCCGCTGTCCTTTTTGTGTTTAGTGTAAGGTATCGTTCCTATGCTGTAATGTTTCCCGTTTAAATCAATTACAATAGCATTTGCGAGCGAATACGATTGATAACAAAAGGTCGTAATGCTGCTTGTCGTTTGTGTGCAATATACTTTTGTGCTATTGTCGTCGTAACCCGCATTTTGGTTTTTGATAAGACCTAATTTCGTCTGTGAACCTTGAAAATCGAGCACTACGGTGTCATTGCCATCAACAATCTTAATGAACCCAGTGGTTGTTCCGAAGAATTCTCCGTGGTCAATCTTTTGAAAGATGGATGCCGCCCTGCTTGCCATCCAGCCTTTGTTTATGCTTTTAGATGGTATCTGCCCAAAGGAATTGGTCAGTCCAATCATGGTTGCGAGAACTAAGAGAAGGAGTCGTGCCATATTTCATGTTTTAGAGGGTCGGGGTACCTGAAAATCGTGCGTTACTTTTTTGCAATCAGACTGACCAACGCTTTAATTAGGCTGGCTAAAAATATGACAATTCCGACGAAAAAAGCCAGAAATAAAATTGGCGGCAGGAATAATGTGAGTATATCGAGAAACAAGTTAATCCCATTACCGTGTGTAGCAATATGAAAGGTATCCAAAACGGGAACTAACATTAAGCCAAGAACAAATCCCAAGGTCAAAAAGAAATGTAACTTCTTTGATGTAGCTGTGAACTTGAAGGATTGGGCATTATCTGCAATAAGGTACAACCCACCAAACACCAGCCATATCAACCCAATTGAGATATAAATGTAAGACACGTAAAAGGTCACGTGCATACCTTTAAACCGTTCACCCAGATTGGGGTTGTTCAGGAAAAAATGCACGATGGGTGAATAAATTAAATTGCACAGTGCCGTAATTAGGAACCAGTAGGTGCTTTTTTCAACGTTGATTTTCATAACATAGGTCAAGGTCTATCATATTCCAATAGTGTTATCATGGTAATCAGGGTTATGCGTTTCATCATCAATGCCGCTATTGCTGTAAATCAAGCTGCAATTTAAGTATAAACGGCGACACGAAAGTACATTTGACATCATTTTTTGTTATAATTTAGACGGGGAAAGTAAAAAGGGAAAGATTGTTGTGCGCCATTATTGAATCAACTTATATGAAACAGTCATTGGTATTTTTAGTACTGTTTTTTTTAATAATTAGATTGATAGCTCAAGATTCTGTAAAAGCTAACTATCAAATTAATGGAAATGTGAAAAAAATCCTTGAGTTGGTAGCGTTCCCATCTTCTGAAACAGTCATAAGGATTAATAATTCCAATAAAATTACCGAAACTGATTCTTTAGGGTACTTTCATTTTGACAACCTATCAAAGGGGCATTATCTCATACAAATAATTGGGAATGGGTTTCAGCCGAAAGATACAATGATAAATATTATTGATAAGTCAATCAACAATTTAGAGTTAGTAATAGTTCTTAATTGTAAGATCAGCAGACAAGTCGCAGATTTAGATATTAAAAAAGGGAAACCAAAACTTCTCTTCTTTGGTGGTCTTGCTCCCGTAGCTTATTATGGGCAAAGCAAGTTTGAAAAAAAGTATAATGTTGAGTATTCTTGTTATGGAGGATGTATGCCTCCCCCTAAAGAGTGTGCTATCGAATATAATAAAAGGATTTTCGAGTACCTTGATGAAAAATTTGGTAGCAGTTGGAGAAATGAGGTTCGAAAAGACATAATCGGGTTATAACAAAGAAATAAAAACCAATTACTTTCATATAGATTTTCATTCTCAAACTTACGATGAATGAGTTACACGCAATCAGGTCACTAACTTCGTCCCTTGTGAAACAAGCATCTGTGTATTAGTAAAATTTAAAATCAGATAAGATGAAAAAAGTATTACTCTTTGCAATCGTTGCATTATCTGTTAACGCATTTGCACAAAACAACCAGCCGCCGTCAAATTCCATAATAAATCTTCGGGACATGATGGGGCTCGCTGGAAAAACAAAATCTGACGGTCGTGCCACTATGAATTTGCGACAACCTTTCAAGCTTCAAACGCCCAATCAAGGCTCATTAATTCAAATATTTGACAGCGTTTACGATTGGGAGTGGGACACGATCAGTAATGGATGGATGATTAATTTTAAAACCATTAATTATGTTTATGATCCCAACAATAATCTGATTAGTGAAATAGACCAAGAAAAGGTTGGTACCGCATGGGTTAACTCAAGGAAATCTACATCTACTTACGATACCAAGCATAATCGGACAAGTATTCTATACCAAATTTGGAACGACAGTGCATGGGTCAATTCAGCGCAACACATTTACACCTATGATGTAAACAATAATCGGACAAGCGAATTAGTACAAACTTGGAAAAACAGTACATGGGGTAATGTTCATGAATACACCTATATGTACGATTCCAAAAACAATATGATAAGTGATTTATTTCAGAATTGGAATGGCAGCGCTTGGGTTAATTTCTATCAATACGAGTATACCTATGATTCCAACAATAATCAAACAAATGAATTAGACCAGCAATGGAACGGAAGTGCATGGGTTAATTCTGAAGAATACACCTATACTTACAATGTTGACAATAAGCAGCTAAGTGGATTAGTTCAAGAATGGACAGACAGCGCGTGGGTTAATTCCACGCAAACCAATTATACTTATGATTCCAGCGGTAATCTGACAACTATAATCTACAAGGGTTGGAATGGAAGCTCATGGATTATTTCATTTCAGAGCATCTTTACCTATGATGACCACAATAATCTGACAAGCGAATTAGACCAGCAATGGTATGGCGGCACATGGGTAACTTCTGGTCAATCTTTCTATAGTTATGATGTTGACAATTTTCAAAAAGGCTCTTCGTTTAGAATTTGGAATATAACTGGCACTGAGATAACAAATGGTGATAGTTCTTATTTCTATTTTCATACGGTTCTTGGGATAAATGAATTGACGCCACAGGACGCAGGCATTGCCGTCTATCCGAACCCAACCAATGGAAAGTTCACCATAAGCAGCCAAGGCGATATCAACGCCGTGGAGGTTTACAATTTACTTGGAGCGCGGATTTCTTCTTGCGCTAACTTCAACGGACGGACATCAGCCGAGATAGATTTATCCAACAAAAGCAAGGGAATGTACATTCTGAATGTTCACTGCGGGACGAAGGTTTACAATTGCAAGATTGTTGTACAGTAGCAATGTTTAGCGAAAGATGCTCAGGCGTAAATAATTTTTGATCAAATTGTTGATACTTGCCATATTTTGTTATAACTTTAACAGGGTAAAATTGAAAAGCCAGACGGGCAGGAAAAGTTTAATATCATGTAAAATGAAAAAGCTACTACTCCTTGCAATCGTTGCATTATCCGTTAATGCTTTTACACAGAACAGTCAGCCGCCGTCAAATTCAACGGAAAATATTCTTCACGGTGTTGGACTTGCAGGAAAAACAATCTCCGACGCCCATGCCGACATGAGCATGGGAAAAGCTTACAAGCTTCAAACACCCGATCAGGACTCATTAGTCCAAATAATTGATAGTATCCACGATTGGGAGTGGAATCCACAGAGTAATGGATGGGAGATTCATGATAAAGACATTAATTATGTTTATGATGACCACCGTAATCTAACAAGTTACATAAACCAAGCTTGGAACGGCAGCGATTGGGTAAATAACGAGAAGTACATTTATACCTATGATGCCGATAATAATCAGACAAGCTTCTTGCACCAAAACTGGTACGGCAGTATCTGGGAGAATTACCAGCTATTCACTTATACTTATGACGCCCACAATAATCAGACAAGCTTATTGTACCAATTATGGGGCACCCCCGTCTGGGTAAATTACTATCAATATTTTTATACTTATGATTCCCACAATAATATGACCAATGAATTTGAACAAAATTGGAGTGACAGCGCTTGGGTAAATCAGGAACAATTCATCTTTGCCTATAATCCCATCGATAGTCTGACCAGCGAATTACTCCAAGGCTGGAATGACAGCACTTTGGCGCCTATCTGGCAATACCTCTATACTTACAATGTTAACAACAGACGGATATATGAATTAGACCAACGTTGGGTTAGCAATGCTTGGGGTAATTGGAAGAAAGACACCTTAACCTATGATGTCAATAATAATCTGGTAAGCGAATTATATCAAGAATGGATTGGCAGCGGTTGGGTAAATACATTTCAGTACACTTTTACCTATGATAATGACAATAATGAGACATGTATTATAGAAAAACGCTGGAACGACAGTATTTGGTTGAATGCGGCGCAGTACTTCTATACCTATGATGTCAACAATTTCAAAAAAAGTTATGTAATTAAATATTGGAATAGCGCTGGCACTGGAATATACAGCGGTGATAGTACCATCTACTATTATCATACGGTTCTTGGGATAAATGAACTGAAGTTGCGGGAGGCAGGTATAACGGTTTATCCGAATCCAAACAGTGGAAAGTTCACTATAAGTTGCCAAACTGATATCAACGCCGTGGAGGTTTACAATTTACTTGGAGCGCGGATTTCTTCTTGTGTCAATTTCGATGGACAAAAATCAGCTGAGATAAATTTATCCACACATAGCAAAGGAACGTACATCCTGAATGTTCACTGCGGGACGAAGATTTACAACTGTAAGATTGTTGTGCAGTAGGCGTGTTTAGCGCACGGCAAGAAAGAAGGCAATGAGATAAAAAATAGCCTGATCACCAGAGTCCGTCCCTTCATTCCATGTTATATCACATGTTAGCATGTTTCTTTCGCGCCGCGCCAGTTGATGGCATGGTCATATCGGTGACAGAGATTATCAATGTTGAGTACAAGTTAAAGAAGAAGTGATCCATGTCGTTCCGACATGGGATGTTGTCATGGTAATATTTTTGGCTTCTGTACCGAGATATAAAAACGGGCTGAATGGCACAGAACGGTTGATTTTATTAGCTGTTCCTGATATCTATATAATCAAAGTACCGAGAAAGAGAATGACTATCGGCTATGAGATCAACGACTATATAGCTGAAAGGCTCTCCAATTGGTGCGCTATTCATAGCGCCAACGCCGATGGTGCGATTTAAGCGCTTTATACTTGTGTCTTACTCATGCGAAAGAATGAAAATCCCAAAAGTTTTGCGAACTGTCGGCGATAAAAATTTAACTGGCATGTTGCTTTCAAAGCCGTCGTCCATGGGGGAGCCCCCGTATCCCCTCCGCCTCACCCGCCGTCAAGCCGAAAACGGGTGTACAAATCCCTGAGTGTTGAAAAAGCCAAAAAATTCCTGGGATAAAAAAATGCCAAAAATTCAGGCTCCATTGTTACCATAAGTTGAGTACGAACAATAGGTCAGGGGGCGGGTTGGAGATTGTCGAGGGGACTGAGAACCTCAGGGCAAATTTTAGGGCAAATGAAAAAGGGTTTCAGTTTTTAAACTCTGAAACCCTTGTCCCTCTTGCTCCCCAGACTGGACTTGAACCAGTGACCCTCTGATTAACAGTCAGATGCTCTAACCAACTGAGCTACTGAGGAATTAACTTTACCCTTTTTATTTTTGGGAGGGCAAAATTACAACTTATTTTCGATAAACCAAATAGCCACGGGATAAAACAGGATCAATGAAAAATAATGGTTAACTTAAGCAGGCAGGTCCTGGCACTGTTCCCGGTCTCTGGGTTTGACTGGCAAAAACACCTGAATTGTTGTAACTTTGACATCTGGTAAAGTGAATAAGAAATGAAGCACATTATTTCCATCCTGATATCATTCTTGTGTCTGGGTCATGTCGGATCGTATACATCGGCAGGTGATCCGGTAAATAATCTGAATATGGAACAAACAAAAAAACCGGATGAGATCCTGGCGTTTGCCAGATCAATTCAGTGGCTTGGTCAGGCAGCCGTGAGGATAAACTACAAGGGACATGTCATCTACATCGACCCCTTCCAGCTGAGATCCGCTGAACCCGCCGATCTGATCCTGATCACACACGATCACGAGGATCACCTGTCGCTTCAGGATATCGCAAAGATCGCCGGACCCGACACCCGTTTTGTTGTGGCCACCGCCTGCGTGGACAAGCTGCAACAGGCCGGCTATAAAAACATCCAGCCTGTCCTCCCGGGGTCAAAGATCAACGTCCTGGGCCTGGGCATCACCGCGGTGCCGGCATACAACCTGGTCAGGCAAATGCACCCGAAAAGCCGGAATTATGTGGGCTTTGTCATTGATTTCGATGGCATCAGGGTTTATCACACGGGCGACACGGAACGGATACCCGAAATGAAGGAGATACGCTGCGATATCATCCTGCTGCCGCTGGGACAGACTTACACCATGACCAGCGTCGAAGAAGCCGCAGATGCAGTTCTTGATACCAAAGCCACTATCGCCATTCCCATACACTGGGGCCTTTATGAAGGCACTGCCAATGATGCCAGGAAATTCGGGGAACTTCTTAAAAAAAAGAACATCACGGTTTTGACGGGGAGATGATCTGATGAAAGTCACCTGTTAAATGATCGCATCAGAGATCTCTCCACAAAATGAAAAGCAGGAAACAATAACATCGTTTCCTGCTTTTTTATACCCTTCTCTGGCACCAGCCGGTTACCAGTCTCCTGTTTGCATATTTATCGTAAATTACGGACATCAAAACGTTGTTAGGTTATACAATGACTGAAAATGCAACACCATCAATAGCTTCAGACCATTGTTATCATTTTTGTCTTGCTTTTTATTATAAAATGACGTACCTTTGACCCTTGAAAGATGGAGAGATTAAATTTACGCCTTATATGATACGTAGCTAACAATACAATCCCACCTTAAACCTCTCCACAAAAATAAGGCAGGAAACTACACTCACAGTTTCCTGCTTTTTTGTACCCTTGAGAAACAGCTCAGGTTTAACCATCTCATTTTTAAACCAGGTTTTTCTATAAATCAATAGTATACAGTCGGTCCGTGACAGGTACTGAAGTTTTATTTTTCATGTCTGTATATTTAGACTCAATATGCATTACCTTTGTAGTGTGATGATGTTCATCATTTTAGATCCATTTCTCTTAATTAATCATCAACTTAAAACCAATAAATATGAAATATATTATGAAAGTCCGGATGCCCATAAACGGGGCCAACGAAGCAATTAAGGACCCGCAATTCGGGCGCAAGATGAATGAACTGCTTACCGAAATAAAGGCTGAGGCAACATATTTCACGACTATATGCGGGCAACGGGGCGCGTATATCATTGTCAACCTGAATGAGGCTTCTGAGATGGCTGTAGTTTCAGAACCATTCTTTTTGTGGTTTAATGCCGAGGTTACTTTTTCACCAGTCATGAAACCGGAAGACCTGGCGAAAGCCGGCCCGGCAATTGGCTCTGCAGTGAAAAAATGGGGAAACCGGTGATTGCAGAAGTAACATTCTGTCTTTATATGAAAAGGATGTCCCGATCATGGAGACATCCTTTTCTTTTGAAAGTACTTCATCTCTCCGATAGCTGGTTTTTACAATTCTCTGATGGGTACAAGGTGCAGGTGCGGGGGCAGAGGGATTTAAGCTGATGGTATCAATAACTATTATCATTGATACCATTAGGGTGAATGCTTACATTTTTGTCAATGCAAAAGAGAAAAGATTTTTTATTCCGTACTTTGCTCCTGGATTTTCATGATTCAGGATTAAAGTGAAACCGACAAACTACTAAGTAAAAACTGATCTTAGAAAAGTAATTTGATTATGGATTCTAAATATGACTTCGATGAAATTGTCGACCGTAAAGGAACCGACAGTATAAAATATGACGCCACAAAAGAATTTCTTGGTGCCGGGGATGTCATTCCCATGTGGGTGGCCGATATGGACTTCCGCACTCCCCCGTTCATTGTAAATGCTATAAAAGCAAGAATTGAGCACGAGATCTATGCATACACATTAAGAAATAAACAGTACTACGGATCCATCGCAGGCTGGCTAAAAAGAAGACATCAATGGGATGTTGCTGAAGAAGCGATCGTGTTCAGCCCGGGGGTCGTTCCTGCCCTGAACATGGCTGTCCTTTCATTTACTCAACCCGGTGACCGCATCATCACCCAGCCCCCTGTCTATTTTCCTTTTTTCAGCGCCGTAAAGGACCACGGCCGTGAACTGGTTTACAACCCGCTGTTATCAGACAAGGGAAGGTTGTGCATGGATTTCGGGAATCTGGAAAGAGCCGTATTGACCGGAGCCCGCATGATCATCGTTTCCAGTCCCCACAACCCGGGCGGAAGCGTCTGGACGGAAGATGAACTGAGGAGACTGGCCAGCATTTGTCTTCGCAACGATGTTCTTATCGTTTCGGATGAAATTCATTGCGACCTTGTCTATAAGCCCTGTATGCATATTCCCCTTGCCAGCCTGTCAGGGGAGATCGCTGATCGCTGCATCACTCTCATAGCTCCCAGCAAAACTTTCAACCTGTCCGGATTATCGACTGCATCAGTGGTCATCACCAATGAGGAGCTCAGGAAAAAATTCATCGCCACCCTCAACCATCTCCACATCAACGGGGGAAATATTTTCGGAAATGTCGCATCCCAGGCGGCATACACTTATGGTGACGAGTGGGTGGACGAACTGATGACCTATCTTTCGGAAAACCTGGACATACTTGAAGATTTCCTGGATAAGCACATTCCACAGGTAAAGATGCTCCGGCCGGAGGCTACCTTTCTGGTATGGCTTGACTGCCGGGACCTGGGTATGGATGATGAAACACTGAACAGGTTTTTCTTAGAAAAGGCCAGGTTAGGATTAAACCGCGGAGATATGTTTGGCACCGGAGGATCCGGCTTTATGAGAATGAACATTGGCTGTACAAAAGCCACCCTGATCAGGGCACTTCATTGTTTGAAGGAGGCTGTTGATGGAATAAAGAAATGAATAATCGAATAATCGATCCACGATCTGTGAAATCGGAATGAAACTCAGAAGTTTAATTATTCCTGACGAAATCATAAAATTGCAGCTGCACGACCATGTTTTTTGATGGCACCTGGATCCTTGCCTGGGTCATATAATTCAAACCGGACAAAAGATCGTAGAATGCAGTAAATCCTATACTGGCGCCTTCAAAGGTCGTGGAAATTGAGGCTTTGGTCAGGGAATAGGTACGCGTATTTATCCACCATATCAGTGTATCTCTGCTGGCGAAGACTTCTGTACCCGAAACCACCAGCTGTCCGTTTACATCCGGTTCTCTTATAGTTGCCTTTGAAAAAAAAGAATGTCTTTTAGTGTCATCAGTAAGAGCATATTTTTCAAGGAAAACCCGGAGATCTTTCATGAAACTGACAATTTTTGCCTTCTGATCTTCAGCCACCTGGTGGATGATAAATGTCGAGGGAAGTGGCGCCTCCTGATCGCTGATAACCCTTCTGATCAGCCTGCCATCGGATCCATAAGCCAATTCTTCAATCAGCGTCTCCATGAGCTTGTCATTCCTTGTGGCAACCGTACGTTCTTTCCATGAATAATTTTTTCTGGATGCCTCGCTCGTTTTCCAGACCTGGGAGAATTTTTCGTCAATCTCCCCGGAATTGAGAAGACGTTTTTGCCCGAAGGCGATCAAAACTGCAAGGAAAATGAACAACAACGCTGCGACATTTATAGCGGTTATTCTGTTCATCACTTACCTGGTTATCCGTTAATAATGTGTAAAAACAAAATCATTCATTTTACATTCACAGCACCAGCACTTTGGCCCCTTTAATTTTCCGTTGCTTAATATCCAGGATGGCCTGGTTGGCATTTTCAAAAGCATAGATCTCCACTTCCGGCTTAAATTGCATTTCAGCAGCTATGCGAATAAATGACTTCACATCATGGCTGGTGACATTGGCCACACTTTTAATCTCTTTTTCCATCCAAAGGTGGCGGGTATAATCGAGTTTGAGCAGATATTCTTTGTCAATCGTTTCTTTCCGGATAGCATTAATGACCAGCCGGCCTCCGGGTTTCAGACATTCCAGCGCACAAACAATGGGTTCCCATACGGGGGTGGTATCTATGATGCAATCGAGCAGGGAGGGCGGCTGGTCCTTAGTGTCACCTGCCCATTTAGCTCCCAGTTCAAGCGCAAATTCCCTTTCTTTCAGATTGCGTGCAAACACATAAACTTCCGATTGCGGATATTGATACCTGATCAGTTTCAGTACCAGGTGCGCCGAAGCCCCGAATCCTGTTAGCCCGATCAGTTTCCCGTTGCTCATCCCGGCCAATGCAACCGACCGGTAACCAATAGCGCCTGCACACAACAGTGGCGCTGCTTCGGCATCAGTGAAAAAGCCGGGGATCGGATAGGCAAATTGTCCGGGAACAACCATATATCCGGCATATCCGCCATTGACGTCCCTTCCTGTTGCCCTGAAATCCGGACACAGATTTTCATTTCCCGACAGACAGTACTGACAATGTCCGCAGGCAGAATAGATCCAAGCAACCCCGACCCTCTCCCCAAGTTTGATGCTTACTTTGTTTCCAGGGGCTTGCTCAACAGTGCCCACCACCTGATGTCCGGGAATGACCGGATAGACAGGAGGAGGAGTGCGCCCTTCAATCTCGTCGATCTCGGTATGACAAACCCCGCAGGCGCTGACTTTTATCAATAATTCGCCTTCCTTGGGTTCCGGTCTGCGAAGTTCGGCCAGTTTCAGGGGATGGGTCTCTGTTACAAGGTCGCTGACTTTATCGATGATCCAGGCTTTCATGTATGCAAAGTTACGCATTATATTTCCCACCTTCCAGGATTCTAATGCGTAACTTTGTCTTGTGTGTGCCTTTGCAGGAAATCGATGAAACAGGTCAGTTTTCGCTTTTATGAAGAGTTGAATAATTACCTTCCCCTGGAAATGCATAAGGTTTGGTTTGAATATATTTTTTCAGATGCAACTTCCATGCAGGATGCTTTGCTGTCAATGGAAGTACCCCTGGATGATATTGATTTGATTTTGGTGAACCGGCAATCCAAGGGTCTTGATTATATTCTTCAGGATGGGGACAGGATATCCGTGTACCCTGTGTTCGAATCATTCGATCTTTCTGGTATCAGCCGGATAAGGGAAACGCCGCTTCGGGATCCAAAGTTTATTTGCGATGTTCATTTAGGCCGGTTAAGCAAGTACATGCGAATGCTGGGATGGGATACGCTGTATTCAAACCAGTATTCCCCGGATGAAATGATTGCTATATCAGGTCAGGAAAAACGGATTATTCTTTCACGGAATTATCAGTTGACCAGGCATAAAAAAGTGACACATTCCTATTGGATACAGTCTTCATGTCCTGTTGAGCAGATTAAAGACCTGATCAATAAACTGGATTTATCAGACAAGATCATTCCTTTGACCAGGTGCCTGAGATGTAATCATGGGCTCGTGCCGGTTGAGAAGAAGAAAATAGCTCACCGGTTACAGGCCCTTACAGCGAAGTATTACAATGAATTTTATGTTTGTCCGGCCTGCGATCAGATCTACTGGAAAGGATCACACTTTGAAAGGATGTCTGATTTTATTAAAAATACTATTCAAGCCGGATAATCGAATTTCCGATTGTTCGGTTATTCTTTATTTACCTGGTCAAGGATCGGGTGATCAAGAAAACCGGCTGTATCCTGTCCCGGTTTTATAAGTTCGATGATTTCGATCTCGTTTTCACCCTTATTAAGCCATGCCGCAGGGACGTAAATAGTCTGCGTGGGCCCTATGTTCCAGTATTTCCCGGCGCTCCTCCCGTTGATCCACACATGCCCTTTTCCCCACCGGCTCATATCGACATAAGTGTCGGCAGGCTTGTCCACTATGAACGTCCCACGGCGGAAAACGGGTCCCTCCGGGATATTTCCGGATTCAGAGTATTTAATCCCTTTATTCATTTCCTTATCCGTCATCGGAAAGCCATACATCCTCCAACCTGTCAAAACCTTCCCGCCGAAGGTTACTTTTTCGGTAATACCCTGTTTGTTGTCGTTCAGGAAAGCGCCATAATTGATGCGGCCGTTGTTCTCTACCAGGATATCGAGTGAGTGGGTACCCTCAGGAACCGCCAGCATGATGCTATCCTGCCTCAGCCGCCTGTCAAGTATCGCCATCCTCTTCCCGTCGAGATAAACCAGTCCATATGAACGCATTTCCTCTATTTTAAGAATTCCTTTTGCCGGTCCTTGAACCGTGGTGCGATAAAGCATGTAACCGTAGCCCTGTCCATAATCCTCGAAAGACAAAGGATTCTTCACAGAAACCGGGGAAGGAAGGTTTGAGAAAAGAGGTGAAAACTCCGGAAGCCTTGCCTCGGGCAGCGCCATTGATCTCTTCGGTTCAGGGACATCCGGCAGCTGAACATCCCTGGGAAGATGTTTCATGATCACCCCGCGCATGGCCATGTACTTGGCGGTTGCATTTCCTGCTTCGTCGATGGGTGCATCATAGTCGTAGCTGGAAGTCTCGGGTGAATACGGATCACGCCTGCTCATATTGGCTCCGTTCCAGAACCAGCGTGTTGTACCGCCATGAGCCATATATATATTTATGGATAAGCCGGCTGCAAGTATTGAATCGTAGGTACTGATGAATTCCTGAAAAGGCACCACATAGTGCCTGTATCCCCATGAATCGAACCAGGCTGGGTACCATTCGGCTATGAAATAAGGTCCGTGCCGGTTGTTATACTTGTTGATCAGGGTCTTCACCTCCCTGATATTATCCAGTCCGTTCACCGCCGGAAGAACAACCGGCAGGTAGCCGGCAGGCATCTGTGACGGACCGTCGCAGGTGTAAAGTTCCACATCCAGGCCCACTTTGCGGTACATGTCGCGGTACCAGGCAAGATATTCCTTGTCTTTGTCGTAGGAGCCATATTCATTCTCGATCTGCACCATAATGATTGGCCCTCCTTTTGTAATCTGAAGCGGCACGATCTCTTTTGCAAGTGCGTTAAAATATTTCCGGCACAATTCCAGGTAACGGGGATCACGGCTGCGGACCTTCATGCCCTTTTCCCGGAGAAGCCACCAGGGATATCCCCCGAACTCCCATTCAGCACATGCATAAGGACTGGGCCTGATGATCACCCACAGTCCTTCCTCCTGCGCCAGTCTGCAGAACTCAGCAATGTCGGCATTGTCCTTGAAATTGTACTTTCCTTTTTCCTGTTCGTGGTAGTTCCAGAACACATAAGTAGCGACTGTGTTCAGTCCCATTGCTTTGGCCATGTGAAGCCTGTCGCGCCAGCATTCCCTGGGTATGCGGGCAAAGTGCATCTCGCCACTGATGATCTGGAAAGGCTTACCGTCAAGGAGAAACTGGCCTTCACCAACTTTGAAAGTGTGAGACTGGGGAAAGGCTGGCGTAGCCAATATGATAATAATGGCTGCCAAAAAGAAAAGAGTATGTTTCATAAAATTTGGTGTTCTGGGTAATGACAAAGATAATTAATAGAATATAACTCCTAACTTTGTTGAAAAGAGAAAAAAAAATGAAGACGCGCTCCCCGGCTTTTGCCGGATCTTTTTATCCTTCCTCTCCCAATAAGCTTAGAGAGGCGATAGGAACTTGCCTGGAAAAGGAGAGCGATAAAATTGCTTCACCACCTGAAAACGGCATCATCCTGGGTGGTGTCGTGCCTCATGCCGGTTACATGTATTCGGGGTGCCATGCTGTGCATTTCTTTGAAACTGTGAGGAGATCGGGGCAACATTTCGATACTGCCGTCATCGTCAGTCCAAATCATAGTGGTGCCGGGCCTGTGATAGCCCTGGATGACAACGAGGAATGGGAAACACCCCTGGGGAAGATCCCGATAGACCTGGAGCTGGCTGCCCAGGTTCCATTTGAACGATCGGAACCAGCTCATGAACAAGAACATTCCGGCGAGGTCATGGTTCCTTACCTTCAATATTTTCTCCCGGAAGGATTAAAAATCTTACCGGTCACCATGAGCCGCCAGACTCCTGAGAACGCCCGGAAGATCGCAAAAGAAATCTTTCAGGCTGCCAGCCGTCTTGACCGGTCAATATTATTTATTGCATCTTCCGATTTTTGTCACTTCCTTTCCCCGGAGAGAGGACATGATCTGGATGAACTCGTGATCCGTGAGATCATTGCTCTTAATGCAGAAGGAGTTGCAGACCAGGTAAGGCGCTTTAGTATTTCGGTCTGTGGATTCGGGCCTATCATGGCGCTGATCGAATATTCCCGGCTTAAAGGTATTTCACCGGTCGCTAAAGTTCTGCGCCGGGGAAGTTCCGGAGAAGTCCAGCCCTCACAGTCAGTGGTGGACTATGTTACAATACTTTTTTGGATGTAAACACAACATCATTAATCAACGGAAATTCAGATAGTTGATTGAGCTTTTGCACCATCCCTTGATTTTATCCTCATTATGGCGTATTTTGCGCTATCTTTGCAAGCAAGTATGAAAAAGAAACTTTCCGGACTGGGTATTTTATTTATGCTGATTCTAAAGCACCCGCCTCTCCCGGAGTATACGGTATTCCAGAAGAGTGACATCGTTAGTATGAGAAGCCTTTCCCTTAAACAGATTGCGTTACAATTCCACCTGAATTAAAATACTGTTTACTAACTGGTAAATTCCATCTTTTCAAGATTCTCAGTGATCATTGGCATCAGCTCTGCGGGGATGCCGACAAAGACTTCCTCGTCTGTAATATTCATATAATTTCTTGCACCATGGTCGCCGAAGCTGTAAACGATTTCTCCTGTCAGGAAAGGAGCTGCCACAATAGAAGAACATATCGGTGGGCCGGTCATGCCCAATGTTCTTTTGCCTGATTCGTATGAAAAGGCCTCTGTTATTAACATTCCCTGCTTCGCGTTGCAGACCAGGACCACAACATCGGGCTCAAACGATGCCCTCTCCAATGGTGAAAAAGAAACGATCTTAACGGTCCCAAATTCTATTCTCGGATTCGCGGCGATAAATCGCCTTGCAGCTCTGTTAGAACCAAAGAGACCCATTTTACAAAGAAACTCGCCATTCTTTATTCTTTCGCTCATTTCTTTCATTCCGCAACTTCCGGATCCTCCATCACATTTATGGTTAACGGATTTTGTAAAGAATATCTCGCGGTCAAACCTGACACTGTCAAGCATCTGACACAGCCTCATCTCACCTTTCATTTGTTCAACCCCCTCGGGAGCTTCGTTGGAAAAAGCAATGGCAACCGGTGAACTTTCAAGCTTTAAGCACTTTTTGATCGTATTTGAATATCCGACATAGTTTTGCATATACAGGTCTCCTTGTGGTTATGAAATGATTATGTTTCTGTTTTTACATATGATTGATCCATTTCCTGCTTTGATCATCCCGGTTTCTTTTCCATGAATACATAATTAACAGAATGAGAAACGGATTTACCAATGATCTCTATTGTTTTCAAATCAATTATGTTGAAGTAACCGCTGAAAAGTTCTTCCAGTTCCTTTTCAGATGAAAAATACAAATTAGTGCCCAGCCTGGTAGTCCTGTATTTTCCTGAGCCGCCAAATGTATCGTCTTTCTCACTGAAACAAACAGAAAGATATTTTGCTCCCGGGTTAAGGATATCATAAACACTTTCAACAAATTTCTTCCTCTCCTCCGGGTAAATATGATGAATTACCTCCCAATCATACGCAAAATCAAATGGTTTCTTAACAACCTTCATCAAACCAGTCAGCACATCGGCAACAACAAAATTACACCTGATCTTTTTTTTCTTTGCATTCTTCCTGGCAAGCTTTATGGCCATGGGTGATTTATCGACACCGGTAACATCAAATCCTTTTCCGGAAAGATAAATAGCATAATTGCCGGCGCCACAGCCTAAATCTATAGTCCTGCAGGGTCTCACCTTTCCGCTCTCGACCAATTCAACGATGGCTTCCGGCGGAGTCTCAATATTCCAGGGAATATCTTCCAAAGGGAGATTCCTGTATATTTCATCTGTTTCGACTTCTTTCATCTGGAAATCATTTTGATTTTAACTGTATCAAAATTCTCTATCCTTAAAACAAGACATAAAATTACGCATTATACGGATTCAAAAAAACTTTAAATAATGCTTACAATAGAATTATTCCCTAAGTACCGGATTTAACCTGCCAAAGAATTTCGTAAATGCTGTAAAGGTTTGGGAAGAATCATCAGACAATCTGGCCACCAAATATTGGTAATCTGGCTGCAAAAGAAATTGCAACCTATTGAGGGGGAAAACCTGAATCAAACAGAAAAGAAGTTTTTAAATCAGATTTCACTAAAAGGATCTCCTTTTTGTATTAATTGCTTTTCATATTTGGCCCTGACCTCTGACTCCCTGCTTTTATCGGAAATAAAAACAATAGTCCGGCCATTATCCAGAATTACCGGATATTTATCAACGGTCGACCCTCTCATTAGTTTGGACTGAGAAATCTTGCTGGCATGATTTGTTAGATCCATACGGCTTTCTAATACATCCTGTTTCATATTACGCGTGTTTTATAAAAGATCTCGATAAAACAACGAACATTAAAATCCGTCAAATGATCATAAAGTATAGTTTATATGATCCCGACTTATTTCAGAATAATACACAATGATGACCAATTACCCTTATATCCTTTTTATTTTTTTTCATTAAATACCTGATATTTTGATCTGTTTTGAGGTTCAGGTCATATTACGACGAAATTTTGTAAAGGCATTCAAAAAAAACGGGATCAGGATTATCTTTGCAGCCTCATCATGGAACAGATAAAATAGAATATGAAACAGAAACTTACTTTGGTGTTATTTTTTCTTGTGATAACAGGTTTTTCGCAACAAGTACCGCAAAAATATTTCATTGCATTCACTGATAAGAATGGAACACCATACAACATCAGTGATCCCCAGGCATTCCTGACACAAAGGGCAATCGACAGGAGAAATGCCCAGGGAATTCCCATCATTGAACAGGACCTTCCTGTAAATCCTGCTTATGTCGATTCCGTTGCAGCAAAAGGAGTGCAGGTTTTTACCCGTTGCAAATGGTTCAACGGTATTACGGTCAGGGCTACAGATTCGTCGGTGCTGAATTCTATCAGGGCGCTTCCGTTTGTTCAGAGTGTTACCCGGGTTACTTCCTATGATTCCGGGAAATTTACTAAAAGTGACAGGAAATTCAGCATTGAAGAAGGAATTACAAAAAGAAAGGGAATTCCTGAAAACAAATTACCAGGTACACCTCAGAGTTATGATTACGGACCTTCTTATACCCAGATCCATATGCTGAATGGAGATGCCCTCCACAATATGGGATACCGGGGGCAGGGGAAAGTCATAGCAGTGCTGGATGCAGGTTTCCTGTATGTTGATGTGAATCCCGACTTTGACAGCCTCTGGGCAGATAACCAGATCCTTGGGACACGTGATTTTGTAAATCCTGGCGGCAACGTGTACCTGGAAGATAATCATGGAGCTGCCGTCCTGTCAATCATGGCTTGTGATGATACAGGTCAGTTAATCGGTACAGCTCCGAAAGCGTCGTACTGGTTGATAAGAACTGAGGATGTAAATTCAGAAAATATTGTTGAGGAATATAATTGGGTTGTAGGAGCGGAAATGGCCGACAGTGTTGGTGCCGACGTGATCAACTCATCCCTGGGATATTCAACCTTTGACAATGACTGGATGGATCATACCTGTGCTGACATGAATGGTTACACAAATCCATCGACCAGGGGAGCCAATATTGCAGAAAGCAAAGGAATGGCTCTGAGTATCAGCGCCGGTAATTCAGGAGGATCATCCTGGACCTGTGTAGATTCACCCTCTGATGCAGTGGATGTCTTGTGCATCGGTGCCGTGGATTCGGCAGGGCATTATGCCTCTTTCAGTTCTACGGGTACTGTCAATGGGACTTATGTGAAGCCGAATCTTGCCGCCATGGGAGTGAATGTTATTGTTGCCTCACCAGACACTTCGTTTGGCAACTCAACCGGTTCTTCTTTTGCTTCTCCGGTCAATGCCGGATTGATGGCATGTTTATGGCAGGCCAGGCCAAATCTTAACCCATCGCAACTTTATTTGGCGATTGAAAGAAGTGCAAGTCAATATAACCATCCGGATTCATTACTGGGCTACGGGATTCCCAATTACGACCTGGCACTGGAATATGCTCAGACCAGCATAAAAAACAAGACCAGCTTCAGTGTTTATCCGAATCCTTTTAAAGATGCTTTTAACATTTCGTTTGATTCCAATATATCCGGGAATATTGAGGTCAGCCTTATCTCCGTCACCGGTGATGTTATCCTGAAAACCAGGAAAATCATCTCTGCCGGAGGAGGGAGCTCGATCAGGATAAACAATATTCCTGACCTTATACCAGGGATGTACATTCTGAAGGTCACTTCAGAATGTACATCAGAAAACTTTCACCTGGTCAAGATTGAGAATTGACAGGGCTTTATTCTGGCTTTCCCTGATCTTCAGTTTTACGCTTTATATATTCATCGAAAGCTTTTTCACCCTCCTCATTCCAGTAGTGTTCATAATAACTCCACTTTGTGCCATTGGAATAATTACGGCAATTCTTATCGTGACGCATATAATACCTGTGTCTCCAGGGTCCGTATCTGTGATGCCCGTAACGGTTATGCCCGTGATGAAAGCCGCCAAAAAGGAGCCTTGCAAGTATCGCCAGGCCAACTGCCTGCCAAAAGGTGATCACGCCCAGGTGGAATATCAAAGGCATCAGTCCGTTCCAAAGCCACATTATGATTGCTCCAAAAAGAAATGCCAGCCCTGTGAACCCGATAATTCCCATTGCGATCCATATACCTTTTCGTCTATGACCACAGTAAAAGGATCGTCTTTCATTTTTATTCTCTGTTGTTTCCATGATTTTTATTTTTGATTGTTAATTTGATTGTTTATTAATATCCTGTGTAATTTTGAAAGTGCCCTGTGTTTTCGTGAAAGCAGTGTGCCGACCGGGACTTCCCATTCCTCTGAAAGTTCTTCATAAGTTAAATTCTCAAACTCCGTCGCAATGATCACTGCCTGTTCATCAGGTCTGAGTTGTGAAATAGCTTGTTGAAGCATTTCCGGCTCAATGCCTGAATATTCATTCTCCTCAGCTGATGATTCATCTTCTATTGTATTAAGTAAATAATTCTCATTCTTCCTGTCATTAAAGCTTTCGATAGATACAGTCCGTTGCTTTTTTTTCTGGTAATCGATGATCTTGTTCTTTACTGACCTGTATATATACGCGGTCAGATTTTCGATCTGGGCATTCACTTCGACTTTATTCATCAATCCCAGCACAACATCCTGAACGATATCTTCAGGGGAAGCTTCAAAAAATCGATCATCAAGGTTCCTACTGATAAAATTGACCAGTTTCTGGTACTCATGCCGGAAGAATCTTTCCAATGATTTTTTCTGAATCTCCTTTTCCATGATCATGAAGACGGATTATACTGTTTTTATTGCAGTAAAATTAGAAAAATCGTGAAGAGAAGAGCATCTTAAAAAATGGCACAAACGAAATCTGACCTTGGTACAGCTGTATTTGCTATCTTTGTCGGCAAATATTTATTGATACAAAATACTAGTTCTCAATTATGAAAAAAGTTGTATTACCACTTATACTTTCTTTTTTGATCGGGACAGCCTCATTTTCACAGGAAATAACCCCCAATAAGGTCCCGGTACCGGTTAAGAGATCCTTTGCTAAACAATTCCCCGGGGCTAAAATGGTACAATACGAACAAGACAATACAGATTACATCATTTCATTTCTGGAGCAGGACAAGCAGTATATTGTCACATATAATAACTCCGGAGAAGTGATAGCAACAGATAAAGAGATAGAACCTGCAGCTCTTCCCACAGAGGTTTCATCATCAGTTAAAAATAATTTCCCGGGGTATACGATTGTCACAGTTGTGAGGAGAGAGGCGAATGATAAAGGAATTTGCTTTGAAATGGACTTAAAGAAGAATGATGCAGGTTATAGCGTAAGGTTTTCTGACAAAGGCGAAATTCTTCAGAAGATAGCAAGGAGAGTAGAATTTAAAGTAGCTACTAAGACTAAATAACAGGCCCGCACGGGCAATCGGACAGTTTTTTATAAACCCGGAATCCGATCAGAAGTGCTTATCCTGATTACTTATTGCAATATTGTTGTAAAAAATTTTCTGCCTCCGGGATATGAAATTTGTCTGCAGCTTTCCAATCTTCACAGGCGCCATTCAGATCGTTTGTCATGTATCTCGCCATACCCCTGTCAAGGTAAGCTTCAGCATAGCCATCATCGAGGGTCAGTGCCTGGTCAAAATCACCGATAGCACCCTGGAAGTCCTGCAGCTGGTATTTTAAGACGCCCCTGTTTACGTAAGCTTCAACATATTTCTTATCGAGCAGGATGGCTCTATCATAATCTTCCACTGCAGAATTATAATCCTGTAAATGAGATTCAAGGGAACCACGGTTGAAAAATGCTTCCGGATATTTATCATTCATGCCGATTGCCTGGTTGAAATCCTGGAGAGCTGAACGGTAATCCTGCAGTTCCATCAATAATGCACCCCGCTCATTGTAACCCTGGTAAAAATCAGGAGAAAGGGACAGGACAGTATCATATTCCCTGATGGCATCTTTTGTCAGCCCCAGTTTATGTTTTATGGTTGCGAGGTCGACATGTGGTTCATACCAGCCGGGCCTGAGCCGTGCGGCAGTTTCATAATCGGATACTGCCCCCGGAGTGTCATTCAGTTGTTCCCTGCAAAAGCCCCTGTTGATGTATGAGTCGGCATGATCCGGGAGCAATTGCAGGGATGTATTGTAATCCTTAATGGCGCCGGTATAGTCTTTTTCAAAATTCATCTTTGTAGCCCCAAGATTGAACCAGGCAATGGCGGAAGCAGGATTATTGGAAATGGCAAGATCATAATAGGATAGCGGAGTCTTATAGTTCCTGGTATAAACAGACGTATATATTCCGAAAATGATCAAAATGACCCACAAGATTACCGGAGTTTTTTTGCTATCATGAAGGGTCCGGTTCCCGGTCAGGAAAATATAAATGAATATCAGTATTCCTGCCAGGGGAAGATAGGCGCGTTGTTCCATGTAATCGCATGCAGCGGAACCATATTTGTTGATGTACATGAGCGCCGGGGTCACAAATAACAGGAACCAGGCCAACCCGAAAAAATATAAACCTGAGCCTTTTCTGAACCGGATTGCCAGTATGATCAAACCAGCCAGTATCAATGATCCAGCTATAGTATATGTCCAGTTGAATGCCGGCATCGGGCCCAGGCCTAATGGAAGAAAGAACTTAAAAATGAATTCAGGAATCGTCCGGAAATGGACCAGGAAAGGAATGATCCCGAATTGTCCTTTTTGCACAATGATCTTCACAATATCGTTCCGGATATACATAAACATCAGAAAAAGGACAATCCAGCAAACAAAAGGAATCAGAAGCTGTACCGATGTGACTTTTTTTTCTTTTTCGATGAAAAAATAATAAAGAACACAAATCACGGGAATGATTACGGCTGTTTCTTTAGAGAAGAGTGAAAGGCCAAAAGCTACAATATTTAATAAGAGAAAAATGACATTGGCAGATCGTATAAAATGAATGAAAAAAATAAAAGATGCCAATCCAAACATGCTCAGAAAGAGATCTCCGCGTGAGGGAGCCCATGCCACAGTCTGAACAAATAATGGATGCAGGGCAAAGATGAGGACAAGCAATAATGCTGTTCTTTTGTTTTTCCCTAACAACGTCAACAGATAATAAAGGAGTGAACATGTGAAGCCATGAACAAGAATATTTGTCAGGTAAAAGGCCCAGCTATTTTGCCCTCCAATGTGAGTATCTGTCATGAAAGATAAGTTTTGCAACGGGCGGTAAAAATCTCCTCCTTTGTTAAAGA
>Ga0181533_1001921_pt1 | contig 25545 bp, 13 predicted proteins | sample PEATcosm2014_Bin_45_FD_119772 | JGI IMG/M metagenome (GOLD analysis project Ga0181533, IMG submission 119772) | Peatland microbial communities from MTU Mesocosm Facility, Houghton, MI, USA - PEATcosm2014_Bin11_60_metaG | ecosystem: Environmental > Terrestrial > Soil > Wetlands > Peat | place...
CTACCGGGCTGGACAACACGTGGAGAATCGTTTGGGTGGTTTGCATGCCTCCTTCCATAACGAAAAATGCGAATCCTGTTCAGTACTATTTTGTGGGGCACGCGTAGGGCTTGCCCTACCCCATGGCACCCCAAGGGGTGCTACAAAAGGCGCAAAATGTTTGCCAAGAAAATAGGAAATTGCGGTATTGCAATGCACAGTTAGGCGCGATTTGCGTTACTCCGCGGTTCTCAACATGATGACCTTGACACGGCGATTACCTCCAAGAACGAAAAGCCGCGGAGTAATTCCGCTCGGAGGGGAATAACTCCGCGCCTGCTCATCCCTAAACACTGGGCGACAAGGCAGGAGCTATTTCCTTGAACCCCGTTCGGGACAACGATCCGCCCAGCGGACCACGCATAGCTTACTTTCCGAACGCGACGATGCAGGAGCTGAGCGATTTCGCTCTGCCCTACGCTCCGCGCCAGCATTCCAGGTGGCGATGAGACCTTCACGTGTAGTACTGAAAATAGCGTCATCCGACGAGTCCGTGACCTCGAATTGCACCCTGCCCCCCTCGAGTACCCTCGCCATCAGCTTCGGGTCGCGCGGGTTATCTTCCAAGATGAACACCCGCGGGGGGAAGAGGAGTTCACTCCATGAGGCCTCGTTGTGTCTATCATCCGAGTGTCCCTTCAGGGGCGAAAAGTGCTCGGCGGCGGTGGCGCATTGACCACCAGCCAGAAAAGCCCCAGTTGCTTCACAACTTGGCGGAAAGCATCGAATTCCAATGGCTTCTGGATGTAAGCATTGGCGCCCAGCTTGTAGCTCTTCACCAAGTCACTCTCTTCGTTCGAGGAGGTGAGCACCACCACCGGGATCGCTTGCGTACGCGGGTCGCCCTTCACCGCGCGCACGATTTCCAGGCCATCCACTTTGGGAAGTTTCAAGTCCAGAAGTACCAGTCGGGGCGGGTGGTCAAAGCTGCGGCTGGCGAATTCACCCCGGCAGAAAAGAAAGTCAAGCGCTTCTTCCCCGTCACGCGCCACCTGAATGGTGTTGGCAAGGTTTTCCTCACGCAGAGCGTGGAGAGTAAGTTTGACATCTTCGGGATCGTCTTCGACGAGGAGAATTTGAGGGTCTACTTGGGTCATGTGTTGCCTCCCGAGTCAGCTCGTTTTTCCGGTTGAGGTTCGTCCGACGATCCTAGGGTGAAATAGAAAGTGGCGCCCTTATCGAGTTCAGCCTGCGCCCAAACGCGCCCTCTGTGTTTATGAATAATGCGCTCGACCGTGGCCAAGCCCACGCCTGTGCCTTCGAAGTCTTCGCTCCGGTGCAGGCGCTGAAACACCCCGAAGAGTTTGTGGGCGTACTTCATGCTGAAGCCTACGCCGTTGTCGCGCACGAAGACGGCCCGGGCGCCATCTTGATAGGTCACTCCCACTTCAATGACGGCGGGTTTCCGGGGGCGAGTGAATTTGACGGCGTTGGAGAGCAGATTAGCGAAGACCTGCTTCATCAACGCCGGGTCGCACTCGACGAAAGGCAGTGTCTCAACCTTCCACTCGATCAAGCGATCGGCGTTTTCGTAGTTTAAAGCGGCCTTGACCTCTTCCACGAGGGAATTCAGTCCCGTCACCTGCATGCTCAGTGGCTTTCGCCCCACCCGCGCGACATTGAGCAAGTCATCAATTAACCTGCCCATCCGGAGGGCCGAGCGGCGAATCGTCGCGACGTATTCCAGGGCATCGGGGGACAGCTCAGCGTGATGCCCTTCGACGAGCAGCTTCGAAAACCCGTCCAAGTGGCGCAGCGGCGCCCGCAGCTCGTGCGAAACGGAGTAGGCGAACGCCTCCAGTTCTTTGTTCGCATCCTCAAGTTCGGCCGTGCGCTCTGTGACCCGTTGCTCGAGTCGCTCGTTCAGGTTCTGGATCTCCTCCTCGGCCCGGTTGCGGTCGGTGATATCGCGGACGATGCTGAGGACGAGTCTTTCACCTCCGGCGTCGACCAGGGTTTGACTTTCTTCGACCGGCACCAGTTCGCCATCTTTCCTCCGGTGGTGCAAGGTGTGAATGGGCAAAGCCGGGCCCGTTTCCGATCCCCACTCGAACCTTATCCGGAGCGATGCCTGATCCTCGGGAGGATAGAGATCAATCGCCGTCATGCGGGCCAGGTCTTCTTCGCTGTATCCATCCATCTCCACAGCTCTGCGGTTGCGTCTCAGGATGCGCAGTGTAGAAGGCTCAATGAGGTAAATGGCATCCGGCGCCGACTCCAAAAGCGCACGGAACTTCTCCTCCTCTTTCTTTACCACCCGCGTCATCAGGTCGCGCCGATGAAACAGCAGCAGGGCACCGAGGAGGATGATCAGAAAGCCCGCTGTCAGCCCCTCACCGATGGCCATCCGTCGAAAATCTTCCATAGCTTCTGCGCGATCGATCTTGCGGACCAATCCCCAGCCGGTCAGCGGGATGTGCCGCGTCGCTGCCAACGCTGGAACACCCCGGTAGTCGTTGTACTCCGCAAAGGTCACGAGGCCTTCCAACGCCAGGCGTGCGGCGACAGGCGCGCTGGGCAGGGGAAACCGCAGGTACTGTGAACCGGCTGGAACATGACGTAAGGGGGAGAAGAAGACGATGTCGTTCCCCTCGCGGCGCACCAGAACCGTTTCCCCTGTTCGGGTCGGAACACCCTCCTGCGTCACGAGTGGAAACAGCGTATGCGCCGCATCGAACACCACGAGCGCAACCCCCAGAGGCTGGGCCGGGGTTGGGCTTGCGCCGAGTGTCCCCGGCTCAGGAACTACTGCCACGCCAATACTGATCAGGGTTTCGTCCGGCGTCTTACCCGTTAGATCGATGCGGGACGACCCCGTCTCGGCCACCTTGCGGCAGATTTCGGTGAGCACGGGGCTCAAGGGCAGAGAGCGGCTTGACCGCGCCAGTACGTGTACGTCGCGATCCAAAACGTAGACCCGGGTGTAGGAGTACAACCTCTCGATTTCATCAATGGAGGCCGCCAATTCCCTCAGGGCGCCGGCAGAGCGCCCCGGAAGCTGGCCCGCATCGTAATAAGCCCGCAAGGCGTGGCGGACGGAAGGATGAGTGGCGAAGAGTTGCGCATCGGCTTGATGGTCGGTTAACCAGTCTAAGACCCTATGTGTTCGATTATCGGCAACGCTGGTCTGCCGTTCCCGCCAGTAGGCCATCTCTTCCTGATACGAGCTTGAGATGTGCCAGCGTAGGAAGACCCCCACCGTTACGAGCACCAGCGTAAAAGCCAGGATGTAAGCCACGCTTTCCCTGGCGTGAATGCCTGGGCGACCGATCACCCCCTGGGTTAAGGGTCGGATTTTGGGGAGAAAGGAATGCATGGTCTCATGGGGCGACTTCATGGCGTCGCTCCAAGCACGTGCGCACTGTCCCCTCGGGCTACGGCACTGGCCGTTTGGAAACGGTCAACCGCAGGCGTCCCGAGGCTCATGGGTTGGGAAGGAAAAACGAGAATGCTCATAAGGCCGGCGAGAGATCTTTCGTTCATTGAAAGATCCTTTACCCTTAACAAAACAGCACGGGTAACAGGTCATTCAGTTCACTGGGACGATGAGTGGGGAAAACGAAGCGAGGGTCGGAATTCCTTTCAGCCGGGTCGGGCGGAAGTGAGGCCCGGCGCTTAGATAGGCCAGGGTCTGGCCAGAAATGGGTTCGTCACCTTGGAACCAAGAGAGGCCACACCCGCCAATTGGCCGGATACAAAGGTTAAGTTTTAACGAATGCCTTATCGATTGTCAAGCACCAGTTCCTTAAGCCATTCGTTAAAGCCGAATTCGTAAGTTGGTGAGATGCCATAGTCAATCAAAGCATCTCAAGGGTCAGATCGCACCGAAGCAAACCTACTGAAAACAGACTACATACCAGCCGTTCGACAGGCAAAGGTATCCGCACTAACCTTCCCACATACCGGAAGCTTTGACACAGGCGGCGGCCCGCTGGGCTGAGGTTTCCAGCGTCACAGAAAATGGGCGATTCTGTTGTCCACAACCCAGGCGAGCAATGAAATCGTCGAGAGAAATCTTCGACGATGCGGATGTAGAAGCGTGTGGTAACCTCAGAGTAATTACGACGCGGGAGTTCCTCTAGCAGCATTTTTCGTAAACCGGTCATAGGAAATACCTCCTGATGCCCCGACGATACACTGATTAGGGCAATCCGGCCGGCAGCACGCACGCGTAGAGTCCGCCAAACGGGCGGCTTCGTTCCGACGGCGTACTCGAAAGAAACCTTCCCACCATCTCGGCAGCGGAGTACCAATGGGCCGGATAACGCGCTCGTCGGAGAAGTGCAACCCCAAGTCCCCTTCGAGGAAGCGTGCATGAGTACGGGCCGTGCCGGCGGTTAGATCCCCTGTAACTCCGTAGGGCAGAGCGATGTCGCTCAACTCCTGTATCGTCGCCTATTGGCAAACTGGTGTGAGTGAACCCGCCTCAATCCGCCGGTGTCCGTTCGATGTTGACTTTCAACCCAGAGGGCTTAGGTTAACGCTTATGGGCCGATGGCCTGGGCTATGGCCCAATTTATTTCAACGCCGGAAAAACTCATAGGCACTGTCATTCTGAGCCTTGACGGCCTTACGGCCGCCCATGATGGGCAGAAACTCGACGAGAAGAACCCCTGCCCCTCACTGTCATCCTGAGCCCGGTTCTTGGGCGAAGGATCTGCATTGGCGGTAAGTGACAAGGACAACTACAGATTCTTCGCCCAAAAAGCGGGCTCAGAATGACAGCGTAAGCAATAGTGAATCTAAATGGCAAATCAGCCAATTCCCGCGGCCGGACTTGCACCGGCCAGACAAGCAGCCTTATGGGCTGCAAACAGCATGGAAGGGTTTTCCCGCCACGCTGATTTATTGACGGCGGCTTGGAAGCGGGCCATCGGCCAATACCGCAACTCCGAAGTTATTTGGCAGGAGGGTTTCTTACACATTCCGGAAGGCGTTTCGCTTGTCTGGCCGGACAACGGGCACGGCCTGATTCAGGATGGGGCCACGCTCAGATTTCACACTCCGCTCTTTCAAGGGGAACGCAGGAGGACCGTCTCCACATCTCCGGTCTCAAGCAGCAGGTCGTTGGGGTAGTATTGGTCCACATTCTGTGGCGTCAACAAGCTATGCTTCACAAGAATAGCGGAGGGAGGTTGATGATATTTCAAGATGTCGACGGCCACACGAATTAAACCGGGCCCATAGGTCTCAGGAAAGAGCGCCACCGTCCCGATCATGCGCGTATGGGGTCGGCGGAGTTCTTTTCTGGCATCGAGGGTGCCGCCCTGTCCCACGGCAATACAATCCGACGACCGGCCCGCCTCTTCAAATGCCCGCAGCGCGCCCAGCGCACTGCCATCGAACGGCGATGAGATTAGCAAGTGCCGGGCGCGGCTATGCCGAAGGTATTGACGGGCAGCCTCCAAACTGTGACTAAATTCGCCTCGGCCATCGAGATGGATAATCTGTGAGTCCGTGAAACCTTCCAAGACTTCATGGAGCCCCACCACCACGCCCGCCAACCGGGAATGAAGCACTGGCCCCCCCATAGAAACCTCCAGCAAGAGGGCGTGGTCCACTACGGAATTCCAATGCTGTTTGGCCCACAGCCCCAGAGTCTTTCCCGCGGTCCGGCCTACTTCGTAGCCGTTGGGACCATAGAAGACCGCCCCCGGATGAGGAACGGTAATGGCCACTAAGGGAATGCCTGCCTCCTGAAACATCGCGGAGATCGTCTGGGCTATCTCTTGATGGTATTGATATTCGATGGCCAAATCCACGCGTGATTTGATCATCAATTCGGCATTCTGGAGGGCGATTTTGGCGCTGCACTTGTTACTGAATTCCAGAAGGTCGAAGCCCTCGGCCACGGCGCTTTGCCGCAGGCTTTGCGCCACATCTTCGGTGAAAAAGCTGTTGTGAGCCGAATTCGCAAACCCTAACCGGAATTTCTGGCGACTGACCAGCTTTACTCGGCTGCGATAACGGTCCGAGCCAAAAGGCTCGATCATGCCTGCGTCTACCAACGTGCAAAGCATGCGGAAAACGGTGGTCTTGTTCAGATGGCAGCGGGCCACAAGATCCCGAAGTCGCAGGGTTTCGCTTTCGTGGCGGAAGGCCTGCAAGATCTTGCAGGCCTTGGAGACCGCTTCAACCGTATAGGTTCGCCTGTCCTCGCGTGATGAGCGCTCTTGTTTCACCAGGTGAACCATGATGCAAGCCCGTCCCCCCGCCTCCTTATACCCGAAGGGAATATGAATATCAATTAAAATCAGCAGGATACAGAGATAGGACTTACCCCGAGCGTTTCATCAGACGAAACATAGTGATATAGGCAATTTTACCTTGTCCGGGGTCAGGGGCTGTATAAACATCTGTCACCGTAAGTAGTCGTCCAGTGAAGCGGGTCGAATCCTGCTTAGCCCGGTACCAACTGCACTTCATGTCTTCTTGCGTCACTCTTGGGATCCCAGCGCACGAGTCCAAAAGGACAAGGAGTTGTTACCATGCGTCACGTTGTTCTCTGCTTTTTTGCGTTGTTACTCATCGCGGGGTCGGCACTCGCCCAGACCGCGGGTACCGGTGCCATCCAAGGCACGGTCACGGACCCCTCTGGAGCGGCTGTGCCTGGCGCCGCAGTGACCGCCACCAATATTTTAACCGGAACTGAAACCACTCGCACCAGCACGGATGCCGGGTATTATGTGCTCCCTCTGCTCGATCCCGGCGAGTATAGCGTTACGGTCAAGGCCCCCGGTTTTAAAACTTATACGCAATTGCACGTGATCGTGGATGCGCTGCAAACGGTTGCGGTGGACCCCAAATTGCAGATCGGGGCGACCACCCAAACGATCACGGTGAAAGAACGGCCGACCGTCCTGAATGCGGACGATGCCGCGCTTGGCTCCTCCGTGGAAAATCAGATTTATGATTCCCTTCCGCTGGCCATGAATGCGTCGGCCCGGGATCCTTCAGCGTTCGCCGGCCTTAGCATCGGCGTCGACAATTACAGCACGCAGGCGGCCGGTCCATCGACGGGCGCCTTCAACGGCGGTCAGACCTACCAGAACGAAACGTACATCGAGGGGCAGGCGTTGACCAGCGCCGGGACAGAGAGTGATACCCGTAATCTGGCCTTCGGGATTTCGGTGGAAGCGGTGGAACAGTTTCAGGTAGAGACCGCCGGCGCCAAGTCCATGTACGAAGGGCAGGGCGTGGCAAATTACGTTATCAAGTCCGGAACCAACCAATTCCATGGCGGCGTTTACGAATACTTCCGCAATACCGACTTCGACGCCAGGAACTTTTTCTCGCCGACCAGGTCGCCTGAGCACCAGAACGAATTCGGCGTCAATATCGGCGGCCCCATCAAGAAGGACAAAGCCTTCTTCTTTGGCAACTACGATGGATACCGTTACGTCTCGGCGATTGCTCCGGTATTGCAGAATATACCAACTATCCTCGAGCGGCAGGGCAATTTCAGCGAGTTCATGGGCTCGGGAACCACAAACTATATTTACGATCCCACCAGCGCGACCGGGACGGGCGTGCGGAAGCAGTTCGCGGGCAATATTATCACCAGCCCCCTCTCCAAGATTTCGCAGTCCTTCCAGTCTTATCTCCCGACCCCCACGTATTCCGGTATTACCAGCAATTACCTTGCGACCTTGCCGAATGATGTCAATAACGACAGCACGACCACGAAGGTGGACTACAACCTTACGAACAAAAACCGGATGTATGCCGTTTACAGTCGCGGCAAGTACGCGAACCCCACCGTGGGGAGCCTGGCGGCGGGCACCGCGACCGCCAACTCCACGCTTCCCATCCCCTATACCGATGGCAGGAGCGTGGTTGAATACTCAACGTTGGCGCAGTTCCACGATAACCACATCATCAGTCCCACCATGGTGAACCAGTTCAGTCTGTCGCTCAGCCGGTTGTTTATTCCTTTGTTGAGCAACACGGCGAGCGGCGATTATCCGGGGAAGGCGGGGCTCACCGGTCTGCCGCCCGGTATCGCCAGCACGGGTTTTCCGGATATGTCTTGGAGTGGCAACGACGTTCCCGTGCAATGGGACGGAACCAACTCCCATGCCTACAACGAATCCCAGACCACCTATGACATGCAGGACAACGTAATCTGGAACAAAGGGAAGCACGCCATTACCGTCGGTTTCCAATGGCAGGCGCTGCAGGACAACGAGAACACTCCGCTGACGGGCACGCAGGCCGGCTTCACCTTCACCAACACGGAAACAGAAAACTTCACCGCCACCGGCAGCCCCATTGCCAACACCGGACTTGCCTACGCGGGTTTTCTGTTGGGGCTGGTGGACGCCAGCACGGTGACGTGGAACTCGGTGGCCGAAACCGGTGGACGTTACAAGACGTACGCTTTCTATGTTAATGACGATTACAAAGTCACTCCGCGCCTGACCCTGAACCTGGGCCTGCGCTGGGACCTGTGGGGCACCTTCACGGAAAAGTACAACCACCTGTCCTTTCTCGATCCCACGCTGGCCAACCCAGTGGCCGGGAACATTCCGGGAGCTTTGCAATTTGCCGGTTCCGGTACGGATAGCTGCAATTGCCGGACTCCCGTACAGAACCATTTTGTTAATCCCGGGCCTCGCGTCGGTCTGGCCTACCGGCTCGGGGATAAGACGGTCTTTCGGGCGAGCTACAGTATCTTTTACGCGCATGCCGGCGGAGTGGGTGGGCGCACGAACGGACGCCAGGGGCTGAGCCAGATTGGATTTGACGAGAGCGGTGGCTATTCCAGCTCCGCCACTGGGCAGCCCGCGTACAATTGGACCAGCGGGTACCCGGGCAATCCGCTGAGCCCTCCCTTCATCAATCCCAGTTACGGTGACGACTATGTGCAGGCCAGCGCGCCGGGGGCTGCCCCGGGGTTCATCGGCCCGACCACCGGCACCACCATGCCTTATGGCGACCCCCAACTCGGCGGCAAGCCGCCGTATTACGAAGACTGGAGTATCAATATCCAGCGTTCGCTTACCCCCAACCTGCAATTGAGCGTTGCTTATAGTGCCAGCGCTGGCCACTGGCTGCCGGGGGCGGGCGTCGCCGGGGAATTCACCAACCAGATTCCCGTGCAATATCTTCCCCTGGAGGCTACGCTCGGGCAAACTCTGGTTTCCACCGCCGGAGTGGTGAACTCCACCGTGCTCTCGACGGTTCAGGCATCGTTCCCGAGTTTCAAGGTTCCTTTCCCGTACTTCACCGGAACCGTCGCCCAGGCGCTGAAGCCGTTCCCGCAATACAGCGGCGTTTCTGATCCCTGGCTGGACGTGGGGAATTCCAATTATAATGCGCTGCAAATTTCCGCCAACCAGCGGCTCTCCCATGGCCTCTCGTATATGGTGAATTACACGTACAGCAAGGAGCTGGATGATTTGATTGCCAGCCCCCGCGATCCCAACGCGGATTATCTGGAATATGCGCCGGGCACGATCGATCACCCGCACGTTGCCACCGCCACCTGGCTCTATCAATTGCCGTTCGGCGCCGGTCGCGACTGGAATAGCGGGAACAAGGCGCTCAGTTCAATCATCAGCCACTGGCAGGTGGCGGGAATCTTCACCTTCGCCAGCGGAGCGCCGATGACCATCACCAGCGGCAACTGCACCAGCACCTCCGGCGTCATCAACGCCACCTGCTATCCGAACTACAACACCAGCTATACGGGAAGCGTGTGGGAAAATGGCGCGATCGGGAGTGGGGGCGCGAGTCTCACCACCACGCCTTACCTCAACAAGGCAGCCTTCGTGGACCCCACGGCTTACACGTGGGGCGACGTGGCGCGCTCGGCCGCGGACCACCTGTTTGCTCCTCATAATGCGGATATGGACTTAAGTGTGCGTCGGGAATTCAAGATCCACGAACAAGTGAGACTGGCATTGCAGGCGGACGCGTTTAATGTCAACAACGCGGTCCATTTCTCCCCTCCGGGCACGTTGAATATGGACTCCGCCAGCTTTGGTCTTATCACCTCCATGGCCAATCTGCCGCGCAAGTTACAGTTCAGCGGCAGGATCACGTTCTGATCGGGCCCGACCGGTTTAGCCCTGACCGTGTGAATAGTTTGGGCCGGCTCTTGGATCGAAAATCCGGGAGCCGGCCCTTTTTTTGGAAGCAGAGCAGGTGGCACTTGAGGGAGCTGCTGTCATTCTGAGGCTACTGACGCGCTTTCGACAACTTCTGCAGGGCGGCGGCAGCGTCCGCCGCCTGCGGGAATTTAGGATTATCCTTAAGCGCACTTTGTAGAGCCTCTCGGGCCAATGCCGAATGGCCGCCCGCCACGTAGGCCATCCCCAGGTGGTATTCAAAGATGGGGGTGTGGGGAGCCCTCTGGACGGCCTCCTTTAATTCCGTGATCGCCGACTCCGCCGATCCGAATTTGTAATAGGCCCATCCGAGGGTATCGGCGGTAAGGGGGGAGTCCGGCATCTTCTGCTTGGCCATTTGCGCCAGGGGGAGCGCCACGTTCACATCCCCCCCGTGCTCGAGATAAAGATGGGCGAGTTGGAGCGCCACCCGCGGAGAGGCGGGATCAACTTGATGGGCCTTTTCACAGAGCTTCTTCGCCTCTTCCCAGTTGCCCTCTTTCTCGTATTGGATCTCCAGCACCTGGTAATTGGGGACGCTACTCGGATTGGCCTCAATGGCGGCGCGAAGCTCCGCCTTGGCATCTTCCACATTACCCTTGGCAAGATCGATGTCGGCCAGCATGGTGTGGGCGTCTAGCGTTTTCGGGTCAAGGGCCAGCGCCTGCCGGATGCTGGCTTCCGCCTTCTCCAGGTCCTTCAGATTGAAGTAACCCAACCCCAGCAAAAAGTGCAGACCGGCATTCTGCGGGTATTGCTTGACCAATCCGGAAATTCGCTCGACCGCCACTTGGGTCTTTCCTTGCCGCTGGTAAAACCGCAGGAGCCTCGCCAGAACCGGGAGAGAAACCGGATCGTGGTCCAATGCGGCCAGCAGCGTCGCTTCCGCCTGCCGAGCATCCCCTTTCGCCTCCCAGGCTTCCTCGCGGGCCAGGTAGGCGAACGGCAAGTTGGGATTGATTTTCAGCGCGCCATCAGCCAGGCGCAGAGCATCGTCGTACTCGCCGCTTCTTACCTCGAGCTGCGCCAAATTTACGGCGGCATCGGTCATGCGAGGGTCGAGTTGGAGAGCAAGGGCAAAGGATGATTTTGCCGGGGCGGGAAGACCGGCCGACCTCTGCGCGAGGCCGAGAAAGTACTGGTTGCGGGCGGACTTGGGCTCGGCCTTCACGGCTTTCTCGATCTGTGCCAGGGCCTCCTGGAGTCTGCCATCGGCGAGAAGGATTCGGCCATCGGATAGCAGCCCCTGCGGATCGGCGCGGTTCGCACTCAGGATTTCCTGGTTAAGCTTCCTAGCCTCCGGGACCCTGTTCAGGTCCAGCAAGGTTTCCACCAGATGGTTCTTGACGGAACTATCCTTGGGCCGGGAGGCGAGCAGGGATTGGAACTCCGCCACCGCTTTCTCCTTCTGGCCGAGGGAGAGGTAATGGAGCCCCAAGGCTTGGTAGGCTTCGGGATTGTCCGGCGCGATGGTTTTCAGCTCTTTGCAAACATTTTCGGCATCCGCCAATTTCCCGGTTACGACATCGATTTGCGCCAGAAAGAGCCGGGGAGGCACCGCGTGGGGATCCAATCCGCACGCGGCGTGGGCCGCCGCTTCCGCTTCCGCCATCTTACCATGAGAGAAATAGTACTGGCCGAGGGTCATCCGAGCTTGCAGGGACTTGGGGTTTACCTCCGCCGCGTTCTTGTATGCAGCCTCCGCCTCCGCCGGCTGACCGGCCAGAAGATAGATCGCCCCCAAGGCAGCATAGGTCTCGACCCGCTGGGGATTCAGCGCGATAGCGGTCTGGAATTCCCGGAGGGCTTTAGGCAGGTCGCGCGTGGCAACATACTTTTCCGCCAAAACCTCGTGAGCCCGGGAATTCTTGGGGTCGGCGGCGAGGACTTTTTCGGCGGCCGCCTGGGCTTGATCGTACTGCTGGTGCGCCATGTGCAGAATAGCCACTTGGAGTTGTGCGCCGGAGTTGGCCGGATCCAGCGACACCGCCTCCTTGACTTCACGGTAGGCCGCTTCGGGGTTGTGCAAACTCAAGTAGGCCATCCCGAGCTGATAATGCCCCTCGGCGAATTTAGGATCGATCTGAACCGCATTGCGAAATTCGATGGCGGCTTCCCGGTAGTTGCCCCGTTGGGCGTAACGTTCTCCACTGACCAGATACTTGAGCTTCCTTTTGTTCGGGTCCGTCGTACAGCCGCCCAGCAGTAGCAGCCCCAGGAACAGCAGGCTCAGTTTCTTGATTCCTTGGTGTTTCATGGCCTGAAGGTCTCCTCGTCGCGTCGCCTTATACGGTATCACTTATCCGCCCACGGCGGCAGGGGTAAGAATTCCATGGAACTCGCCGCCGGGGTAAGACTTGCGAAGGGAAATCCCCTCGATCCGTAACCATCACGGGCGCCTAAGGCCGGCGCCCGACCGATCTCCATGTGCCTTGGCGGGGCAGGGAGCCTGCCTACGACGACCGGGATGCGAGAATATCATGGCGGTAGCAGCGCCGTGCACATCAATATAGCAAGGCATACAGCCCCCCTGTCAATGGGCTCAATGTGCAAGGCATCGTCGGGGTTGCCCCCCCAACCTTCGCTGACCGCCAGACGTGGGGTTTTGTGGAGTCTGTGTGAAAACCCTGATCTGTAGCGGCGGTCTCTGCATACGCCTGCGGCGCAATACCGAGGATGAAAAATGCGCGAAGCGCCTTGGACTGCGGTAGCAGCAGCTACCGCCTTCCGTCTTGGGTTCATACGGCAAATGTGCAAGGGGCGGAGGAAGAAAGGCGGTAGCTGCTGCTACCGCAGTCCAAGGTGCCTTCGGCACAGCTATTTTCATGACAGCAACCGGCGAAGCCGCACGTCATCGGTGAGTGGCCGGAACGTAATTTGGACCAGCTTGGAGTCGTCTTAGGAGTTGGCACATCGGCGGAGTTTTGGCAAGACGATTGCAAGCACTCCAAGCCGAGTCGGGAGTTCTTTTAGCTAAGCTATTTAATTTCTGTGCCTTACGGATAAGCGTGGGCAGGGGGCCAAGGGCGCTCGCTCGGTAAGTGTGCAAAGATAGTTCCTCACAAGTTCGCGTTGCATTGATTGCATTGAACTTGGAGGTAAGGAACCGGCTCATCTGAGGTCGCAAAGTTTTGCATCGTGGCCAAGAGAGCATTACTGTAATGTGCGAAATCAGATTTTAAGGGCATCTGGCTTTTTGTGTGTGGTTCACTACAGTCGGGGAGTGAACATCGTTTGCGTAAACCCGACTGCCCTCAACTTGAGCGGGTGGTTGCTCAAGAGTAGGTAAATGGTAGGATGGCTGAAGTCCATCCACAAAGGAGACAAGAGCGAATGAACAGCCTGCTTCAGAAAAATTGGTACTTGACCGTGGTTGCGCTCCTGCTTTTCACGTCCGCAGGTCTGGCGCAGACTACGACTAACGTCACGTTCGGTAGCGGAGTTGGTGCGGGAGGATCCAACATCGTCGGAAGTTATTATGTCGACCCGTACAGTCTCACCTACGGCGGCGTCTATACAACCTATGCGATATGCGACGACTGGACAAATGAGGTTTCCGACGGCGAGAAATGGACTGCCAACGTAACTCAATTGCCGCTTACCACCAGCCCGAGCTCGGTTAATGTTAATCCGCCACTGTTCTCACCACCAACAGGATCAGCATTGACCCAAACAGAGCTATATAACGAAGTGGCGTACTTGGCCAGCCAGTTGGTCTTGAATGTCAATAACCAAACCAAGGAGGCTGAGATTTCGTTCGCATTATGGGAGCTGACATATCAGCAGGATATTGATGGCCCCAATGCCCAGACTGGTAATGACCCGTTCACATACCTGTCTGGTGAGGTTGGTGGTACGTCGTCCTCCGAATACTTGGGGGCAGAAGGCTACCTGACCGCAGCCGAGGCCGAGAGTGGCTATAACAGTTCGGGTTGGGAGGTCCTCACGCCCGCGGGAACATCTGAAGGAACAACCTCGAGTTATCCGCAGGAAATGTTAGTCCATACGCCAGAATCTTCTAGCGTAGTTATGCTCAGTGCTGACATCTTCGGCTTGTTGGGTTTGGTGTTTCTCTTCCGCCGACGCTTGTTTCGGCCGATCCAATAGGGCCCACTATTTCGGGCTCTGGTTCCATTCTTGATGCAGGCTGGGGGCGTCGGCTGTAGCCGACGCCCCAACTCAGCAGTCGGCCTGTTTCCCATCGGTGTTTCCTGAATTATCCCCGCAAGTCGTCTTAGAGCGGCAAGGCAATCCGGCGGCACAGGGTGGCCGGGTATGAGTGGCGTTCCCTCCCTTTGCAATCCCAACACGCGATCGTCGGCATAACGAACCCTGATGACCTCACCTCCGGGCGCGTGCTCCTTGCGCCACCGGACAACCGACGGCTCCGTTTCGTTTTAAAACGGTATATATGAAGGCAGGTATATTTTGAATAGAAAATAGCGCATTGACTACTTGACCTCAATCTGTAGTTTGGCCTACGCTTGGATCACCCAATGGAAAGTACACACGAAAGAATGGAAGGCTTACAGGAAAGGCAAGCCTGCGGGTCAAGGGGCGAAGCTGGGTGCCTGGCGCTGGAGTGTTTGGCTATGAACCTGCTCTCCCTTTCCCCGTGGGTTTGGCACGAAGCCCCTTCGTCCCGTTCAAGCATGGCACTTCTTGAAACGAGTATGGCGATGGGCGCAGGGCGGCAGTTGCTGCTACCGCACTCCAAGGCGCTTTGCGCAGGCTCAAACCATGACTTGTCTTAAATGGGCTGGAGAGGTCGCCCCACATAAGTCGCAAAATGTTTGCTAAGAAAACAAGAATTTACGGTATTGCAATTGCGAAGCAGAGATCGGACCCGGCATCCGCGCCAGCCGAGGGGTTCGACTCGAGGGCTGCCACTTGCAGTCGCGAGGCGATCCTGCCGAGGAGGTAGAGTTTCTTGCCCGAACCTGACCAAAGTCTTGATGAAATTCTAAACGAGGTTCTCCGGGTCGCCATCCGACGGCGCTGGTGGGTGCTCCTACCTGCTTCGGTTATTGCCGTGGGGGCCTGCCTGACCTCGTTGCTACTCCCCAAACGTTACGCGTCAGATGCCACGATCCTTGTGGAACGCCAGCAGGTGCCGGAACGCTACGTGGCGGGCAATAGGACCACTGATGTTAGGGAAGAACTTCTGGGCATGACCGACGCAATTCTTTCCCGCACTCAACTGCTCCAGATTATCGATGAATTTGCTCTATATCCGAAGGAGAAGAAGGATCTGGCTCCCGAGCAGCTCGTCGATCTGATGCGCGGCAATATCAAGGTTGAACCCTTAGAAAAACGCGCGGAGAGCAAAGACCTAAACGCCTTCAGGATTTCCTTCGACGGCGTTGACCCCCATTCGGCTCAAGAAGTCACCAACGCGCTCACCACTCTTTTCGTCAAAGAGAACCTAAAGTCACGAGAAGAGCAGTCCACAGGAACGACGAACTTTCTGGCGGGGGAGCTTGAGAGTGCGGCCGCAGAACTGAAGCAACAGGAGGGTCAGGTTCGGGACTTTAAGATGCGGTTCCTGGGTGAACTGCCCGAGCAGCAGCAGGGAAACCTGGCCATCCTCACCGGGCTGCACGCGCAACTCCAGAACACCATGTCGACTCTAGGTCGGGCACGCGAGCAGCAGGTTTATCTACAGTCCTTGCTTTCCCAATACGATAGCCTGGCTGCTGCCGGGGTTCTGACGGCGAGGACGATGGCCCCCAGTCCCAACGAAACGACGGAGGCGGAGTTGACTCGGCTGCAAAATGAAAAAGCCGAACTGTTGGCGCGGTATACGGCGAATCACCCTGATGTGGTGAAAATCGAGGAACAGATTAAGGAGACGGAGGCCCTACTGGCCGCAACGAAGCAAGCGCCACAGCCCACGAAGGATGGAACCCTCCCGGAGAGTACCAACTCGGCCAGACCCGCTGAAAGTGACGCGTCCACCGCGCAAATCAAGAGCCAGTTGGAAGCCAACCAATTAGAAATAAAGAATAGTTCAGAAGACGAAAAGCGCATCGAAGCGCAAATTGCCGGATACCAGAGCCGCCTCAATCTGACCCCGGTGCGTGAGCAACAACTCGCGGATTTGCTTCACGGTTACGACAGGTCAAAACAACACTATGACGACTTGTTAAGCAAGAAGACAGAATCCGAATTGGCGACCAGCCTGGAAAGACACCAACAGGGCCAGCGATTCAACATTATTGACCCGCCAAGCCTGCCGATGAACCCCTCCAGTCCGAGCTATATGAAAATCGGCCTGGGGGGATTAGCCGCGGGGATCGCCGTCGGAGCGGCCCTGGCTTTTTTGGTTGAGAGCAGAGACCATTCGCTCCGCCGTGAAGAGGAACTGATGCGGATTTTTTCCTTTCCCTTGATGGTGGGAGTGCCGGTGCTGCTGAGTAGGGCTGATGAACGGAGGCGGTCGCGGGTGGCCCTACTCGAATGGTTCGTGGGGGCCACGTTGTGTTTGCTTGTTTGCGCAGCCGAGTTCTATGTTTTTGGTCGGGGGTAGAAGAGTGCAAATAACCTTCTCCTGCACTCTGATGATGGGGACACTGATGGGAGTTGATAGCTATCATGCCTGACCGCGTTCTCAAGCCAGGGATAGAGAAAGACGACATCCTTCCCGTTTCTCCGGAAGATTTTCTCCAGGCATTGGAGGGGGAGGGTGTTGAGCTGCCTGTCCCGGCTGAAATCAGCCCGGTTGCCCCGGAGAGCCAAATTGTGGTGTACAGCGATCCGCGGAGCGCCGGTGCAGATAGGTTCAGATTGGTGCAAACGCGCCTCAAGCAATTACAGGCTGCGAAGAAGCTCAAGAGCCTCCTGATTACCAGCCCTTTGCCTGGCGATGGCAAGAGTACCGTCGCTTTGAATCTGGCCACCGCGTTGGCGGAAAAGGGAAAGCGGCCCGTGCTCTTGCTGGAGGCGGACGTCTATCGCCCAGCCCTGGTAAGAAGACTGGGCCTCAAGCCGTGGCGGGGGCTCACCGAGTGTTTTGCCGGCAAGAGTGACCCGATGCTGGCAATCCGGCGCATCGATCCCCTGGGCTTTTACCTTTTGCCCGCAGGTCGCCCGATGGAGGATGGCAGCACCCTTCTACACTCGGAGTTTATCTCTAAATTGATCAAGGGTCTTGCTGCGACCTCCTTCAGTTGGATCCTGATCGATTCACCCCCGGCGACCCCTATTGCTGAAATCCTTGCTTTGAGGGCAGAGGCCGATGCCACTTTGCTGGTATCTCGCGCCGGAAAAACTCCCCGCGAGGCTATCGAGGAATCGGCCCGGAATTTGGGGCGCGATCACATTCTTGGAATCATCCTGAACGGCGTCGAAGGGCTCGATCGTGTCTACTCTCAATACTTCGGATACGTGAAACCGGAAGCCCGCGTAAAGCCGCAAAAGCCCAAGAGCATACAGAGCTTGGGACTGAAGACGCATGGGAGATAAGCTCGCGAAGCTAACCTCCATGCTCAGGCTGGTGCCTTACACCAGAAACAGGTATCCCTTCTCAGATCGATCACGTCCTCGCCACGTGTTGGGAACCTGAGTCGACTGACGGCAGAGGAAACCTCTTGGCAGCAATCCATTGACCCATCGTCGAACCTGCTCAGGGGACCAGCAGGAGGACGATGGACCAGGTATGCGTTCAGTGAAACCTTTGATAGAACAGCTTGAGGGGCAGAGCCCCGCTTTTTCTGCTTGTCGACGCGATTACGAGCACTCCATGACGAGAAGAAACCTGTGCTTCGCATTTGCCACGCTCGTAGCAATGGGCCTGTATTGGACGCCGCTGAAGTCACTGGTGACCCTTTTGTTCTACAATGATGTCGACATCTATATCGGCGTGATACCTTTATTGAGCGCGTGTCTCATCTACCTGGAGAAAGAGCGAATTTTCTCTCACGTTCGCTATGATTTGGGGATCGGAGGGGTCTTAATCTTTTTGGGGCTCGTCATTCGCTGGTGTAACATAAGGTACTGGGGTGCCCTGAGTCCAAATGATGCCCTATCTCTGGTCACTCTCTCCTTCGTGGTGCTCTGGATAGGGGTCTTCGTTTGGTGTTACGGCGCAAAGACTCTTTGGGCCGCAGCCTTCCCGTTGGCGCTCCTCCTCTTAACGGTCCCTCTCCCCCAGGCCATCCTCGAAAGAGCGACTCTCGTTCTGCGGGTTTGCTCTACTCAGGCGGCGGGGATTCTCTTCCGGTTGGGCGGCGTTCCAGTTTTTCGGGATGGATTTAGGTTTTCGTTGCCGGGCCTCGATGTCGAGGTTGCCGAGCAATGCAGCGGTATTCGTTCCGGCCTGTCCCTCTTTATCACTAGCCTCTTGATGGGCCACATCTTCCTTCGCTCTCCCCGCGGCAGACTCTGCATCGTCCTGGCGGCATTCCCCATTACGATCTTTAAGAACGGCCTCAGGATTGTGACGATCTATTGGCTCACCATTCATCCGGGCATGGAATCCCTCGTTCATTGGGTGCACAGGTACGGGGGTATCCCCTTCTCTTTCTTGGGTCTTTCGCTTCTGGCCTTCCTCGTCATCTTTTTGCGCAGATTTGAAAAGACTTCGAGCGGGCCACAGTCAGTGCTTTTCTGACCGTGCGCCAAAGCTTTCTTCGTCTCTTTGTGACTTGGGGGTAGAAAGAAAGATGAACCACCAAAACACCAAGATGCCAAGTTTTCCCGAGGAGGCAGGGCGAGATTCTTCCTTCGCGAAGTTTACCCTGAGGGGGATTCCCGAAGGGCTCAGGACCGCCTGCGGCTCCTCAGAATGACAGCCCCGACGGGTTTTTCCGCCGCCTGTTCAGGTTCGCGGTATCTGATCGCCGCACATTTCGAGCACTTCGATCGCTTCCAGGCTTCCCTGCGCCGTGCCATTGGTGGAAACTCCGGGGACTTCGTCGATGGGTTTCAAGACGGCGGGACCTTCCAGATGCACGGTTTCATAAGGCCGTAGCCGGATACCTTTCCAGGCCTTGTTGGCAAACGCCACGTTGTTCGTTTGGCGATAGACGTAGGCCGCCAGGCGGCCGGAGCGCGTGTATTGCGCATCACTGCCTTCCGTGCCGGTCACCATGTCGCGCGCCACCACCTCTTTCGGCGCATCGGCCAGGCGGCAGTATTGCAGCCAGACCTTGCGCCAGGCGGGATGGTCGATCAGTTCGTTCAACTCGAAAATCACCTCCGCGCCGCCCATGATGGTGGTCAGGTTGTATCCGCCGAAGCCATCTTTCACCAGCGGGTACATCTTGCCGGTCTTCGGGTCGTAGCCGTAGAGATTATACGGCCCGGTCAGGAGCCCGTAGGGCATGGCGGCGAGGGAGTCCATGCCGGCGAGGATTTTGTCGCGATATTTCGTGCTGCCCGTGCGTTCCCACTCGGTCATCCAGTTGGCCACGCAGGCCAGCCAATCCGGACCGCCGCGGATGCGCGCCGGGTAAGGGAGGGGACCGGTGCGGGGGGCCGCCTCGCGCATGGGGTCAATCTCCATCAGCTTATAATCGGCGTCCACCACCGCGCGCATGCGGTCGCCGATCCGCTCGTCGGTGGTGAGGTAGTAGTAAAAACGATGGTAGGCGGCCTGGCTGATGCGCAGTTCCTTGGCGCCGTCGCCCCAGTGCCGAACGTTGTGGCGCGAGCCGAGCATATCAAAACGCCCCAAATGGTAAACGTCCACTTCGCTGGTATGGCGGGTCATGGCCTCGGCCATGCGGAACGCCTGCGGCCGGCCGGTTCGCAGGAAGGTGTACCAAAACCACATGATGCTGCCGAGTTCGGTATTATCCCAGGCGAAACCGCCCGTGTCATACCGCCATTCGTGGCGCGGCCCATCGTAGGTGTGCATGATGTCGCCGTAATTCCAAAAGCCGTACCAATCCCGCTGGTCCACTTCCTTCGCATACAGCGAGAACGCGGCATCGAGTTTATCTTCGATTCCGGCCTTGACAGGCGTCGAGCGGTCCGGCAGGCTCCAAATGCCAAACACGCGCGCCGCATGGATGTGGTCCGGGGTCGCCACCAGCAGCGGCGGGTCATTAGTAAGCGCCACCTGCGCGGCCGTGTGCTCACGCTCGGGAACGGCCGTCGAGGGGAACAGCATCATTTCGCTGGTGCGGGCCACTCCGTGCGCCGTGCTGAAGCCCGGCTGCACGTCTTCGTAACTGGCAGCGAGACCGTGAGCCCGGGTGTCGTAATGGCGCAGATCCATCGCCGGCGCGTCCGGCGACCAGAGCCATACGTGCAGACTCGCCACCGGCGTCGACCCGTTGCGGACCTCCAGCGCCGCCGGATACGATTGCCAAAAATTCTTCACTCCCACGCTGAGGCCCCCGGAAACGTCTCCGATGAAAGCCAGACCCGAGGCACGCCGTCCGCCCACCACATCCAGCCAGCAGCTTTGCGGGTTGGTCCGTTTCTGAAGGGTGAATCCCTGGGGAGTGAACTGCACCAGTTTATAGGAATCCCAGATGGCCCAGTCGGCAAGCAGCCCCTGCTCGGCCGCGTTGAACTCCTCTTTATTGGGAATACGTTTGCCCGCGAGTTGGTCGAGATAGACATTTTGTCGCCCGCTGAGGGGTGCGCGGCGTCCAGGAGCCCCCTGGAGGGCCTCGTCCCACGTGCCCACGCCTTCCCCCGAAAAACGCACATGCCGGTTTTGTACCTGCTCGCGCATCGGCACTTCAAAAACCAGGCCCAGGCTGCGGATAAAGTCCTGCTCCTGGTCGCCGTCGAACACGATGGAGTGGATCAGCCGAACCTGTTCCAGGCCGGCATAGAAATAAAGCCGCAAGGTGAACGGCAGCCACTCCCGATTGCCCTCTGCCGCCTTGTGTACGCCTTCCAGTTTGACCGTCGCGCGCACCGGACCCGACTGCTCGACCGTGGCGTTACGGACGTCACCCGTAAACTCACGAAAACGAAGAGCGCCAGTGGCCAGACCGGACCGGTCCTCGAGCGAACAGACCAGCCGCGCCTGACCGACCACCTGGTGGCCTTCCATTTCCATGAAATCGAGGAAAGCCTGTCCCCGCTTGGCAATGCGGCAACGCACGCGGCCGGTGTCGATCTCAATCGCTGCATCGGTTTCGTGAACTTGCACGGCCGGTCCGCCGGCAGAACTGTTGCCGCGCGCCAGGCTCAGAGGGCCGCTCGAACCGGCCGGGGCGGTCGTGGCAAAACCGCCGAATTTTATTGAGCCGTCCGGCCAATACGCCAGTGGCCAGCTTTGTAAAGGCAGCCCTTTCCCATCCGCCATGGTTAAAGTGAACGTGTCACTCTTGGCCACGGTTCCGCGCGGAAAGGGAACCCCCCAGCTCACGCCACTCGCCAGGGGCGGCGCACCGCCCAGCCAATTCAATGCTACGGGTTGGTTTTCGCCAAAGGGGTAAGGGGGTCTTTGTTGCGCGGACGACTGTCCTTCTGCGGAAATCGCCGTGGCGCCCAAAGCCATCAATTCCATGGCCTCGCGCCGGGAAATTTTCACGGGTTATTCCTCCCTATAAAGTGCAAAAGTTTATATCAGAACGTAATGCGGCCCGACAACTGGATATTCCGCGACCCTTCTATAGAGTCGCCGGCTTTTTCAAGGGACATGACGACCTCCTCTACATTGGGGAGAACCTGAGTCAAGGGAATAGCCCACAAATGAAATATGCCGGTATGAAGACTTGTAAACTCCGGCTGGCGGGCATACTCTTGGCCTCAATAAAATCGATTGGAGTCCCGAGGTGGTGTGATATGAAGACTGCTATCAGCATCCTGCTTTTCCCACTGCTGGCCGCAGCGTTGCCGGCGGAGCGTCCATGGCAGCAGATCACGGTTCCGACGGTGCACGAGGTGGCGGCGAATTTCAAGGCGCCGCCGCGCGAGTACGGGGCCATCCATTGGGCCATCTGGGGCGGCGAGCTTACCCAGGAAAGGATCGTGCAGGAGTTCGACCAGTTGGTGGCCAATGGGGTCTACGTAGTCAACTTGGGCCCCGCGCGCGGCATGACTCCCAAATATCTCTCGCCCGAACATCTCGCGCTGACCAGGTTCGCCATCGAAGAGGCCCGCAAGCGCGGCATGAAGGTCTGGCTCGCGGACGAAGGCAGTTACCCCAGCGGCTTTGCCGGCGGCAAGATCAGCGAGGAATACCCGCAACTCTGCATGCAGGGGGTTGTCGCTGATGTGCGCATCAGCGTGGCCCCGGGACAAACTCTCTTCATGCCCGCGCCGCCCGATACGCTGGGGGCGTTTTTCGTCGATCCCGCGACGGGAACCGCCCAGGTTGTGCCCATCCTTAACGGGCAGCTCAAGTGGATCCCGCCGCCACCCCCGGCCGGTCCGGTCCGCTCGCCCCGGCCGCTGGATCTCGTGCTCGTCCGCCACGTTTTCCGCAGTTCCCCCACCCGCTACATCAACCGCGCCGATGGCACGTACTGCAAAGACAGCCTGTACTCGCTCATCGACTACCTCAACCCAGATGCCACGCGCGCGTTTCTAAAGACCACGCACGAGGTCTACAGGGGACTGTTTGGCCAGGAGTTCGGCAAAACCGTGCTGGGCTTCTTCGGCGATGAACCCGACTACACCGGCTTCATGCCCTGGACGCCAAAGCTGCTGGACGAGTTCCGGCAACAGAAGGGGTACGACCTCCAGCCCTACCTGCCGCTGTTCTTCGCGCCCAAGATGACCGACGAAACTTGGCGCGCCAAGGCGGACTATTGGGATGTCTGGAGCGGGATCTTCCGCAATACCTTCTTCGGGGTGCAGGCCGAGTGGTGCGCGCAGAACCACCTCGATTACCTGGTGCACCTGAACCACGAAGAGTTGATGCTGAACCTGTCGCGCGGAGAGGATCTCATCCGCAACGAGGGAGATTACTTCCGCGACAACCGCTACGTGGAGGTCCCCGGAGTCGATAACCTGGATCAGCTTGTGCCCGACGCCATCCACACGCCGGACGGGAAGTGGGACGTCAATAATAACTTTCCCAAGCTCGCATCTTCTGCAGCGCATCTGTTCGGCAAGCCCAAGGTTTGGGCCGAAGAGGGAGGCGGACTGGGCATCGACGGCAAATTCCAGTTGGACTTTCAACTGGTGCGCGGACTGAATGCCTTGCAAATCCGCATCCCGGTGGGCCGGGGAGGCATGGGCGGTGGGAACGCATCCGGACCTGCGCCCCCCATGCCGCCGCAGGCGTCCATGCTGGCGTGGTACACCAACCGGGCCGGCTATTTGATGGCCATCGGCCGCCCGGCGGCGCAGGTGGGTCTCTACCATCCTGCCAACAGCATGTGGATGGGCGACGAAGAGGCCGACCGCAGCACCACCAAACTGGGGTGGCAGTTGTTCGAACATCAGGTGGATTGGGATTACTTCGACGAGCAGTCGCTCAGCTCCGTGGCGACCCTCGAGAACGGCGGCTTCCAGAACCTCAGCGGCCAGGTTTACCGGGCCATCGTGGTTCCGTCCTCGACGGTGATTTCGCGCACCGGTTTGGAACGCTTTCGGGCCTTTGCCCAAGCGGGTGGCAAGGTGATCTTCGTGGGCAAGACTCCGCGCCTCGTGGTGGACAAGACGTTTTTGAATGCCCACGATGTGCCCGACCTGAGCTTCGCCACGCTCATTGAACCCTCAGGCGACATCACGCCGCGCGTGATCGCGGCCCTGCCGAAACCGGATGTGGCGCTCGACAGCCCCTGCCCACGACTGACGTACACGCACCGGAGCTGGCGTGACGCGGAGATGTACTTCTTCTTCAATGAGAGCGACCAGGAGCTGTCGCGCACCGCCACCGTCGCCGGCCGCGGGCAGGCGCAGGTGTGGGACTTGGGTACGGGGCAGATTCACGCCATCGCTGCCGCCACGACGGAGAACGATTCCGCCCGCTTTCCGCTCGTGCTCGCACCCTACGAAACGAAAGTCATCGTGGTCGGGCCGCTTCCCGGCGGGGTCGCCGCTCCCGAACCCTCTTGGGTGCCCGGCAATACGTTCACGGAGCTGGGCGGAGACTGGACGCTTGACCTGGATGGGAAGCAACTCACCACCCCGCTGAAATCCTGGCAGGACCTCGGGGCAGGTTCGTTCAACGGTCCGGCCGTATATCGGAAAGAGTTCACGGCGCCGGGTCTGCCGGCGGGCCGGCGGCTTTTTTTGGAATGCGACGAACTGCGGGACTACGGGCGCGTGCGGCTGAATGGAAAGGAGTTGGAGGCGCGGGCGTGGCAGCCCTACCGATGGGAGGTTACGGACGCGGTAAAAGCCGGCTCCAACGAGGTGGAGATTGAGGTGTGGGCGACGCCGGCCCATAGGCGTTTCGGCGCCGGGGCCCCGGGTGGAAACACCGGCGGTCCAGGCAGCGCCGCGGCTACGCCGCAGGTTTCGGGCCTGCTGGGGCCGGTAAGGCTCGAGTCGATCGAAGTCACCGGGAAGTAAAGTTCAGTAAGGTCCTCCTCACCGCAGAGGCGCGGAGGCGCAGAGCAAAGGAGGTATTAGCTTCCAGGCGCCAGGTGCCAGTAAGACCCTGACACCTGATACCTGTCTGCGTCTCATTGCCTCTGTACTACTCATTCCGAATTTCCTCTCGCGCCGGGAAGAAAAGGCTCACCACAGAGCGCACAGAGACCACAGAGAAGAGGACTCCTGCTTGCGCGGGTAGGGATTACGATTCCTTAGTTTGTAAACCCACGGTTTTTATCTGGCGCTGTTCTCCGTGACCTCTGTGGCCTGTGGTGAAATCCTTCTGGGGAATCGGCGCGCGGCGCCCCGTTTGCGTATCTGCAACCAGATTGGCCCCAAAAAAGGCTTGACATCACCTATCGATATAGTAGTATGGAAAACGAACATAGTAGGGGGAACATGACCGAACCCAAATTAACCAAGCTCGAACTTCAAATCATGGAAACGCTATGGACTCGGGGAGAAGTCTCCATTCGCGAAATTCAAGAAGCATTTCCCGAGAAGAAACGGCCCGCCTACACCACCATCCAGACCACCGTTTATCGTTTGGAAGGGAAGAAGGCTCTGCGCCGCGTCAAGAAGGTCGGCAATTTTCACATTTTTGCAGCGGTAATCTCCTGCCACGCCGCGCAGCGGAGGCTGATCGACGATCTGCTGGCGTTATTCGGCGGGCGCACGCAGCCCGTAATGGCACATCTGATTGAATCCGGCAAACTCACGCTCGAGGATGTGAAGGACGCCGAGAAAACTCTCCGCAAGCTGGAGAGAAAGTAGCGCCGGGCTTTAGCCCGGCATGTGCCGCCCCAAGAGGCGGCGCTAGTGCGCCTGAGAGCGCATCTGGTTGGAGGGGTGAAAGTCCCTTCCAAGTCAACGTAACTTGTAATCGGCCTGCAACTGCGTCGTGGTGACACGGGGTGGGGAGCAGCAGGAGGTGAAC
>Ga0181533_1001924_pt1 | contig 25526 bp, 28 predicted proteins | sample PEATcosm2014_Bin_45_FD_119772 | JGI IMG/M metagenome (GOLD analysis project Ga0181533, IMG submission 119772) | Peatland microbial communities from MTU Mesocosm Facility, Houghton, MI, USA - PEATcosm2014_Bin11_60_metaG | ecosystem: Environmental > Terrestrial > Soil > Wetlands > Peat | place...
CTTTCCACGAGCGCCAGGAAGCCCTGAAGAAAGAGCCAAATGCCGACCCCGAAGATCGTGACGAATATACGGCGGAAAACGTCTTCTGGGTTCCCAAGAAAGCGCGCTGGTCAAACCTTCAGGCCAACGCTAAGCAGGCCTCCATCGGCAAGCTCATTGACGATGCCATGGAGGAAATCGAAAAGGCCAATCCCAGCTTGAAGGGGGTTCTCCCAAAGGACTACAACCGTCCAGCACTAGACAAACACCGCCTGGGTGAATTGATTGACCTCATTGCTGATATCGGTCTGGGTGACGCGGAGAATCGGTCGAAGGACATCTTGGGCCGCGTCTACGAGTATTTCCTAAGTCAATTCGCCAGCGCGGAAGGCAAGAAGGGCGGTGAGTTCTACACGCCGCGTTGCATCGTCAAGCTCCTCGTCGAAATGATCGAGCCCTTCAAGGGGCGTGTCTATGACCCCTGCTGCGGCTCCAGTGGCATGTTCGTCCAAAGCGAAGAGTTCATCAAGCAGCACGGCGGTCGGCTCGGCGACATTTCCATCTACGGCCAGGAGTCCAATCCGACAACCTGGAAACTGGCGAAGATGAATCTAGCTATCCGGGGCATTGAAGCAAATCTAGCGCAGCGTGCATCGACAATTTGGATTGGGCCGAAGGGCGACCGGCGCGTCGGTGTCGTCTGGCACACGCAGGGAAGTGGCAAGAGTTTGACGATGGCTTTCTACGCTGGAAAGATCATACAGCACCCAACGATGTCCAACCCAACTTTGGTGGTGCTGACGGATCGTAACGACCTGGACGACCAACTTTTCGGCACATTTTCGGCCTGTAAGGACCTGCTCCGCCAAACCCCAGAGCAGGCGGAAAGCCGCGAGCATCTACAGGAGCTTTTGCGGTGTTCGGGCGGAGGCGTGATTTTTACGACGATTCAGAAATTCCTCCCTGAGGCCAAAGGCCACACGGTGCCGCCAGTGTCGGATCGGCGAAACATCGTGGTCATCGCGGATGAAGCGCATCGCAGCCAGTATGGCTTCATCGAAGGCTTTGCGCGACATATGCGTAGTGCGCTTGCCGGATTGGTCAGGGCACGTCAAAGAGCCGCGCAGGATAGGTCAATCAGACTATCAGAAGTCCACGCCTGAGGGTTTGTAGCGGCGAACGCGGCGGAATAGGGGAAATACCCCACTGGCAACCCCTGCGGGGCGGCCGGTGGTTCCTTGCGAAGGCAGCGGTTGAGAAGGGATTAGGAATCCCAGTTGTCATTCGTTTGCAACTGGAGGCGGGAAACCGACGACGATTTTTCATTCGCTTTTCTTTCGCTTTCAGTCCTATAATATTTCTGGTGCATGTGCGGAACTTGAAAAACAGGCAAAAAGCCAAGCAAAACGCACTTTTCTGGTTAACATAATGTATGGTATCGGACACGATTGATTCTAAAGGACTTACGGGAAAATAAGTGCTTTGTTTTCAATAAAGCGGAAAAACTGAAAAGTGTGTCAGCCGGGACACGCATTTTTGGCATTCGCTTTTTTTTCGCTACGCGGCACTCGGACGCAAGGCACTCGCTGGCTGAAAATGTTTAGTGACTGTACAAAGTGGAAAACGCAATACCGGGCGATTTGCCGAGGGGTGCCATGTTCCTTATCCTACCGCCCTAACTGCGCTGCAAGACTCGCCTGGGAAGCCCCAGCATGTGCAGCGCGGCATCCTGATGGCGCCGCCGATCACGCACGGGCGCCCGTGACTCCCCTTGACGAGCACTTAGAGTTATGCTAAATGTCTTAACGAAATGAAAACGTACTCCACGCAACAGGCTGCACGACTTGCCGGGATCCATTACGTCACGTTGCATCGCTGGCTGGCGGCTGGGCTGATTAAGCCATCCGTTGCTGTGCCGATGAATGGCGGACGTACTCTCTGGCGCTGGACGGCGGCTGACGTGGGGCGCGTTCGCAAGGTGAAGGCCACGCAGAAACGAGGGCCGAAACCCAAGAGGTAGAAACAAAGCGGCCCGCGTCAGAGGGCGAACTCTGGCGCGGACCTAACCCACAAAACGGAGGTACCCGTTATGCAGGCTCCCCACAGTCTATCAGCACTCCAACGCGATTCTCTCGAATCAAGTTTCACTTGTTTCAAGGGCATCGCAACCTTTCTCGATTCCATAGAACCCAAGCTCGCCTCGGACGAACAACTCACAGCGAGGAATCTCTGCGACCTGGCGGGGGTGTGCGAGCACAAGCTAACCGCGGCGTTTCCCGAATTGCTTGTTTGGATGCGTGAGTGGCAAAGCGGGGGTGCTTGATGAACGGGGAAGACTCATCGCGCTTTACCGTTCAGATCCTACTGATTGCGCTGGCGCACAACGACCAACCGAATTACAAGGTGTGCGCGAAATCAGTTCTGCGCAGTTCCTTCAATCACCTATACGACTCGTACAGACTCGACACGCCAGAAAACGGCGAGGCTATGTCCACGTTCATCACCCTGGCCGGGCAGATCGAGGAGGCCGAACATGATGGATAACATTATGATCTTCGGCTCGATCATCTGCGTGGTACTATTGTTGGCCATCCCAGCGCTTGAAATTTGGGAACGACGGAGGCGGCGATAAGGCGCGCGGACAAAAGGGGCGGCAAATGAAACCCGCGTTTTCGATTCCTTGCTCGATTGCTTTCTGCCCACACGGACAAAATTCCACCTGTCACTTCAGCAAGGATGCTCACGGAAAATGGCGCGGTCGGATTCGCATCGAGCGCGACTGGCCGGAAACGATGCTCGATTCTCTGGCGCATGAACTGGGCCACGCGCTCGCGTTTTGGTACGACCTGCCGGCGGCGATGCGTGATCCGCGCGTCGGCGATCCAACGGACAGGTACAACCGTAAAGGTGGAACTTTGAAGGAGAGCCGCGCCGTGTTACGCGCCGAACGCGAGGCATGGGGTCTCGCGCTCAAGATTCGCCCGCAGATCAACCGGCGCGAGATACGGAAGTCTTTGGAGACCTACTGATGGATCCGCATCTTCTTGCGATTCTTCTTGGCCCGTTTCTTTGCCCGCATCTTTTTTCTCGCCAACCTTTCCTCGTGCTCTCGCCGTAGCCGACGCTTCATCGTTTCCGGAAAGTTTTTGATCCTGTGCTCGAATCTTTTTTCCGGGGTCCAGTAGGCGCGCGAATAGCAATCATCACAGTAATCCTTCGTTCTGCGAGCTGGCAGAATGAGGCGACCGCATCCGGGGCGCACGCAGAATTTGATGGGCATCATCGCATATCCCTTGTTCGCGCACTCGCAAAGCAAAAACGCGCAAAAGAAATCAACGAGGTGTTTAAGCCGGGGGCGCACCATGACAACACCACACAGACTTGCCCGCAAAGTGAAGTCTTTGAGTCCGTGCTGCTCGAAATACCTCACAAATTTTTCATTCTCCATATCTATGTTCGGATACCGACCCCATTCCAACTTACCTGACGAAAGAAGCCGTCGGTGCTCTGACACTGCAACGCCGAGCTTTGGATTTTTGGGCAGACAGAACCAGCGGACGGCTTCAACAAATTTAGCCCGATGCCTGTGTAGTTCCTGCGCTGATTCTCGGATTTTTCTCAATTGCCGATCACTCAGTTCCCAGGTGTCAGTATCCGGGCCGGGCATGTCACCCAAAACCTCGACGATCAACACGTATGCGATTTGCTCCAACCCCACGAGCGATCTGTAGAAAGGACCGAAGTCCTCTTCAACGGCCGGTTCTTTGCCATTGAAATACGCGAGGAACAACTTCCAGAGTGCGCGCTTTGGAGCGAACCTGGTGGCGAGCGAAAGAGCGCCACTGAGCGGACTCGCTCCCCTCGCTGCAAGCTCGCGGTGGATTTTCTTTAATCTGGCCTTGCTCACGCTAATTGCCATTTTTCCCCTCCTGGCATGTACATTCTAATTTATCGCAGACCATGTACAAAGTCAAGTAAGTAAGCGTAAGCTGTGGATTGTGCAGGTTCCTCGCAAGGAGCGCATGAAAATGAAAAAGAAGCGGACCACCAATCTAATTGCTGACGCCGACGAGCTGCTGAAGGTTGGGCAGGTTGCCGCAGTTCTGGGTTTTGTACCAATGACCGTCTACAGAATGTTGTCGGACGGAAAAATTCCCTTCGTCCAGCTTGGTCTGCGGATTCGTGTCAAGCGGAGCGATTTGGAAAAGTTCATCGCGTCCAGCGTGGTTCCGGCCAGCGCGAAGTAGCGACGATTTTCTTGATTAGAGTTTGCGCCACCACCGCGGGGTCGGGGGCGCAACCTGAGGGCTTCGCCGGCTCCGCACAGGCCGCGATCTGCCGGTTTCCCAGGTCGCGGCCCTTCGAAGGGAACCAAAATTAAAGGAGACGCAATGGAAAAGGATGAAAAGATCAACACGCTGCGCGATTTGGAGGCGGCGTTAATCGGTACCCGCCACTTTGAGCCTCGGAGGAGTTCGAAGCAATGCCACGCCCAAATCTGGACGCAATGCTCTGGTTTGGCGGGCATTGGTGGTTGTTCCCCGGCGCACAGATCGGCGCGGAGTCGGAATTCGAATGGCGAGGCAACGGGGTGTACCTGCTGGAACCCGATGGCAGCGTCGTCGAGGGAATTTTGTTTGTTGGCGAAGTCGCGACTGAGTGATGTGCTCAGCAGCGCTGTGACCCCGCGTTTTTGAGCACGCGAAGTTCGCTGCCAGCGAGTATTAGAAAGATGGGGCGGTCTGGACGCGGATGCTTCAAGTTCAAGTCCGGTTCAGACATAGAGGAAAGCAAGGAGCGTAACAGATGTGCCGCTCCAAACTAGTTGACGGCAGAACGACCCCGCTCACGGCGGGCGACATCCCCGTGCGCACGGACGTGTTTCTTCAGAACTTGGAACCCTTCACGAATCTGCGCGCCCTGAATGCTGGTTCACCGCGGAACATCAAGTCCTAATGAAGCAAACCAACCGCCCGATGTATCAGGAGCATTGTCGCCTCTATGGAATGTGAAAGTTTTCTTGGCAACTAATTTGCCGGAGGCTATCTCGTAAATCTCGTACGTTTCGTTTTGTGTATGCCAGGTTGGGGCTATATGCGGATTGCCTACCTTGGTTTTTTTCGAAGTGTCACCGCCCTCGTAGCTATACATTTGGTAAAGGTCAGAACTGTAATCTTCATACTGGCGTTGCGATACGACTATATAACGTGCCGTTTCAAATGCACCGCTGTCATCGTCAACGCCCTTAGGAAACTGTAGCATTCCATCCCTGCCATGAAAGTCGGACATAACTAAACCATTACCGCCACTACGGTCTTCCTTATCAAACTTAGAAAATATGTAGTAACCCCCGTTAAGATGCGGATTTGCATCTTGGATGGATTGATTCCTATCTAATTTCGCTACGATTGATTCTGCCTTATCGAAGCGTTTCTGAAAGATCGCGTCGACACTCCAATATCTCTCTGACCATACCAGTGCTAGCAGAAGCACGAAGAAGATCGGGCCGGCCAAAAGTCGTAGAAGTGGCTTGCTGGGCTTCCGCATAGCGGTATCGCTTTGGCCGTGTTTTCCTTTCCGTGAAAACGCCAACAGTATACACGGTCTCCGTTGACGACGCCGAGAAGCTGCTACGCGAGCGAATCGTTGACGGCTCACGCGGTGCAATGTCTGCTGCTCGTCGGCGACCAAGCGTCGTCCTCCCTCACGGAGATTTGAGTTCCCAGCCCGCCGCCGATTGCTCCCACGAAATCTCGATCCTCTCTCCGCCGCGCAGAAGGGAGAGCATGACCCTGTCGTCGAGCCTGCGGAGCGCGATTTTCTCGTCATCGACCCATAGGATGAACCACAGCCTGCCCTCGGGGTCGGACGCTATGCCGCCCGCCTTGATCCGCGCCTCACGCGTCCTGCCGTCAACCTCGCCTTTGTTCCACAGAGTTGAGCGACATTTCTTGGAGGGGCAATTTGGCGGGTTCTCGGTTTCGGGTATCCACACGTTACAGTGCGAGCGGCGTGCCACGTCGCAGGATGCACGCTTCGTTTTCGCTCCCGCCCAGTATTAGATACCGTGGGACGGTCAGGACGCGGATGCTTCAAGTTCAATTCCGTTTCGAAGCGTATCCGTTCGCGAGACCGCAGGCTCGACGCTAGGAAAGGGTTGCCGGGACTGGATCGAGATCGACGACTTGAACGCGATCTTCAGGTGACTGCGCTTGCTTCGGATATGCCAGAACTTCCCACCTCAGTGCGGCTCGGACCAAGCTCGCCCCAGGCACTGGAGGGGAACAAAAGGTCTTTCACTCGACGACGGTCACTGCACTCAAGCGCGATCATCAGTCCTATCGATCAGATCGCAACACTTGAAGCAGTGTTCACTACCGTTTCAGTGGTCAGTTCACGTGCAGACCCAAGCCGGGGTAGAACCGGAACACCATGAATTTCTCGCCACTGACACCACCGACCCTCGCCCGGCGTTTATCTCGACGTTATGCGATGCGGTCGGTGACTGCGGCAGCATCGTTGTTTACAACGCCGGTTTCGAAAGTCAGCGGCTCGCAGACCTTGCCTTGTGGCTGCCGGAGTTCGCCGGGCGGATCAAGAAAATCCAGCGGAGGCTCTGGGACTTGCTTCCCGTGATTCGGAACCACGTCTACCATCCTGCGTTTGCGGGTTCGTTTTCGCTGAAGGTGGTGCTCCCTGCGCTTATCCCCGAGATGACCTACGAGGGAATGACCGTGGCGGATGGAAAGGACGCTGGACTGGCGTGGGAGTCTTTAGTACGTGAGAGCTTGGATTACGACGATACGAAGAGGATCAGAAGTGCTCTGCTTGAATACTGCGCCCAAGACACGCTCGCGATGGTCAGACTGCTGGAACAACTGAAGCAGGAGGCATCTGGGCGCTAGGAGAAGTAGGTGGTCGAGGTTGACGACTGCCTTTAAGAGCCAGCAGACTGCTGCTGGAGTGTCTGGTGCGTGAAGGCAGTGCCAGCCTCTCAAATGCGCGGTTATGACTGGCGCTACCGGACATCCAAATCAGAGTCTCGCATACTGAGTCTACCGTTCACGCGATAGTAACTTTCCCTAAGGGCATCGCGTTAACCGCATTACGGTGCGCGAGCTTCTTCGAATGTTCAAGGCAGAGCGCCGTGGTCTCAACAAGGTACATGACATCAGAACAGCTTTAGACAGCTTAGGTCTGGTGACTTTCCCGGATTTCGAATCCGTATGGATCGACAAAAAGATTCGGATACGCCTTAAGGACGCCAGCGATCTTGTCGCCGCCGTCGTTCCCGCTGGTAATGCGGAGAGCGTCCAAGAGGACGAACTCGACGAAGAACAATCTTTGACCCCCTGACTACTAAGCAACTGGATGTGCTCAAGAACGCAGCGAAGTTCATGCAGCAGCTTTACGAACTCTTGCCATGAGAGGTCAACCCTTGAGCACATGAGCGTGACAGCCCCCGCGACAACATGACGACAGCCAAGACAAGCCGTTCCCAGGGACGATATGAGCTTTCAGATGTGATTCAGTAGTTTGCAGACCGCGAGGTTTGCGATTGGGAGCAATCAGCTTGCGCCAATCGGCTATCGCGTCGTTCAGCGTTCGCTCGCTCTTTGGGACTACCAGTTGAGCCTCTGCCTTGTTCGCGGCATTCACCGCGTCAAGGATCGGCTGCATTGCTGCCCTGGCTGCACGTTCACTCAAGCCGGGGAAGTCTTTTGCTCTGCGGCTTTCTTTGTACGATCCATCAGGACTCGTGACGTAATCACGATACTGGCAACTCCATACTCCATTTCGTTGACGCCAACTGCCAACTTGAAAACGACGGCGCAAGGCGGGTCCATTTCCGCCTCTGTATTTCGTATCTGTAGACACTCATAAAACCTCGGGCACAAAACAGGTGGGACAATGCGGTCGAACTTCCCGCGAAGGACAGCGAATGAAGGTTGGCGAACGCCAGAGCCTTGAAGTGGCCTTACAAATAAAGGATAGCACTCAAAGCTCTTGCAGCCAAAGCTGTGCTTGTCTCCGGTTAGTCTCCGATTGGGTCTGTGATAAGTGTCTGTAAGATGTTGAAAAGACAGGGGCTTAGGGATTATGGACCTGAGTTCGATTCCCATCGCCCGCTCCAGAAATCCCGATGATTCAATTGCCCTTACGCGGCTAAGTTACTGAAATCCCCTGATGGAATGGCCGGTTTTGGACGCCAGTTGGACGCTCTCTGTTCCAATTGGACGCTGGCACCGAGCACATGGAGGATTCCCCTTGGATCGAAGCGACTCTAAAGTTCAGACAAGCCGTCGTGCGGGAGTTTGAGCGCCTGGTGCGTGAGGGCGTTTCAGTTGTCGAATTGCCGGAGATCGAAGAACCGGGGTTAGACGCTACCGAGGAAACCTCTGCCGGCGCGAAGCGCTGAGGCACGGTTCACGAAACTTGAATTCCAAGGGGTAAGAGGCTTGCCTCTCGATTTCGTTGCTCTACGGCTGGGGTCTCGCGAGACACCGCACGTTTAGAAAGTATCTCGACTGCCTCTGATGGCATTTATCAATCCTCTTTGCCTACGGAGTGGATTTCCCCTGTCCCGTAACCGGAGTTTGCCGTCCCAGTACCCACACATTATAAAAGGGCGCCCCTTTTGGAGTAGGTTTTGAGTGCGTTGCTCAAACCCTCCAGAAAGGAACACCCTTTATGACTAGCACCAAATATATCGGCATGGACGTGCACAAAGAAAGTATTTCGATTGCCATGATGAACTCCATCGGCAAGGTAGTGATGGCATGCGTCATCGAGACCAAGGCGAGCACCATTCTGCAGTTTATCCAAGGGCTGCGCGGAGATTTGCACGTCACCTTTGAAGAAGGAACCTGGGCTGCCTGGTTGTACGACCTGCTGAAGCCGCACGTCACGGAGGTCGTGGTGTGTAACCCGCGAAAGATTGCCTTGCTGAAAGATGGCAGTAAGAGTGACCGGATCGATGCACGCAAACTGGCCGCACAGTTGTACCTGAACAAAATCAAGTCGGTCTATCACGGAGAGCACGGTTTGCGAACGTTGAGGGAGTTGGCGCGCAGTTATCTGACCATCGGCAAGGATCTCACGCGGGTCATGAATCGGCTCAAGGCGTTGTATCGCAGTTGGGGCATTCCGTGTGCCGGCAACGAAGTGTACCCGCATGTACCACCTCCCAAGCCGATCCCGGGACCTTACCCATGTCCAACTGTTCCGTATCATGTTGATTGCATTAGTGTTATGTGTTCCACGCCAGGGTCCTCTTACAACCACCAGGCGAAATCACTCAGAGTGGTTGGAATAAATGTGACACATAGCACAACATATAGTGACTAGAGTCACGGCATAAGTGTGACCCCGTCGCTCATCGTAGGAACCCGCAACACAGGGCTGTCGGGTTCAGTTTGTGCGTTTTCGTTTTTGCCACACAAATCAATGGGGGAAGGGGTGCCCATGAGTCGCAAGAGCTGGAGGGTGGACGCTGGTGTTTTGACCGCTGTGGTCATTGCTGGGCCCGTGATCTGTATGGTTTTGGCGTCTGCGCCGAAATCCAATGCCATACCTGCATTTTCCCGAAAATATCAGACGTCCTGCACAACCTGCCACAACAATTATCCAGAGTTGAATGATTTCGGTGAAGCATTCAAGAAGAACGGCTTCAAGTTTCCCAAGGACGATGATGTATTCGTGAAACAGGATCCCGTTTTGCTCGGCTCCAAAGCACAAAAGGAAGCGTTCCCCGAAGCAGTCTATCCCGGGGAAATTCCGGGCACGCTGCCCATCGCCTTCCGTTACGAAGGCAACTTCAACTGGAACGCGAAACAGCCTGGGCCAGTGCTGGCCGCAGGATATGTTCCGCGCACCGACCTTTTCGTTCCAAACACGTTCACGATCATCAGCGCGGGAAGTTTTGGGCCGAATCTCTCCTTCTGGATTGATGATGACATCTCTGCTGGCGCTTCCGGCGCGAATGGCGGGTTGGGCGATGGCTGGTTGAAGTATAACGACCTCGGCCATATCTTTCACTTGCCGACGAATTTCCTGAACGTCCGGTTCGGCCAGTTCGAACTCGACCTTCCCTTCACGCAAGCGAGGTCACCGTATCTTTCCGGCTACGATATATTCAGTGAAGCCGCTGTAGCGCAGGGGCCAGCATGTAGCGCCACGGCCGTTCCCCCAGTCACGCAATGTCAGACTGCGAATAACCCATTTACCCTTGGCACGCCACAGCGGGGAATTGAATTCGGCGGCTACGCCGACAACGGAAACTTCAACTGGTCCGTGGCCTACACCGATGGCACCAATTCCGCATACGGCACCACGACGGAACTGGTGACGCGGAACACGAAAGACGTTTATCTGCGCACCTACTACAAGTTCAACCTCGAGCGCGATCCGGAAAGCCGTCACGGTATCCAGGCGGCAGGTCCAACGGGCCCGCGTGACCATACTTCCATCCGCGTCGGCGCCTTCTACTATCACGGCACGAATCAGCAGAATTTCGGAAACAGCACATACCCATTGGTGGGGACGATCAACGAGCCCTTCTACCGCGCTGGCGGCGATGTTCGGTTCAAGTACCGCAAGCTGGAACTCTATGCCATGGGTCTCGTTGGCCATGACAACAACCACACGGTGGATACCGTCGCCGGGACGATCGCCAGCGCCCCTGCGGTCACTTTCACCGGCGGCTTCGTGGCCGGCAACTACTGGATCTATCCCTGGCTGATCGCTACGATGCGCTACGATTTTGTAAACTCGCCGTCCGATTTCGCGAACGGAGTTTCCCGGTACCAGACCCGCAACGCTTTCCGGCCGGGCTACCAAATCCTGCTCCGCGCCAACATCAAGATCGTCGGCGAATACGATCGCGCTTGGCAGCCGGCTTCCTACGGCAACGATGCCAATGGCAACCCGCTCTTTTATCGCCCCAATACGTTCGTGACTGGCATAGACTACGTCTTTTAGTGCCGTTCCAACTATTTGGGCCAAATGACAGTCCAAGCATCTGCCGCGAACACGGAGAGAGTATTCTCGAAGGGATTTGCTGGAACAAGTTGGAACGGCACTAGTCGGGGCCAGCTAAACCAACACGTTTTTCGGGGGAATCTCAAGGGAATGAGAGGAACAATGATGAAGTTACGTTTATTGGCAGTTCAGGCAGTCGCAGTCTGTGGTGCAGCACTGCTCCTGGCGGGTGCAAGCCTGGCAGGTGAAATCAAGGGCAAGGTCAGCGTCGAGGGATTGAAATCGGCGGAAAACATCGCCGTCTACGTGGACACAATCCCGGACAAAAAGTTCGATCCACCGGCGCAGCATGCGCTGATCGATCAGGTCAAGATGTCGTTCAATCCCCATGTCACCGTCGTGCTTCAAGGAACCACCGTGGACTTTCTCAACAGCGATCCTGTCGGCCACAACGTTTATTGGCCCAGCATCAGCGGGAACAAGAAGCTCTCCCATAACCTCGGCACCTGGCCGAAGGGCGAAAAGAAGAGCTTCCAATTCAGCGATCTGGGTGTAGCTTCCTTGCTTTGCAACGTGCACCCGGAAATGAATGGCTATGTCGTTGTCGTGTCCACTCCTTATTTCGCGGTCACGGACAAGAACGGCAACTATGAAATCAAGAACGTGCCGCCGGGCAAGTACACGCTGAAGACCTGGAGCGAAAACGGTAAACCCACCACGCTGGCCGTGGAAGTGTCCGCAAGCGGCGCGACCACCGATCTCACGGTTAAGAAGTAAAAAAACGGAAACCAAGGGCATCCGGTGCCGACCAGGTGACGACGCGCACAAAACTTGTCGATTTGGATTGGCTGGAATCGAATTTCCCCTGCATGCAGGCGTGTCCCGTGCATACCCAGGCGGGGCGCTACGTGTCCCTTATTGCCGAGGGAAAATACGAAGATGCCTACCGTTACGCCCGGATGCCCAACCCTTTTGCCTCTATTTGCGGCCGCGTCTGCGGTCATCCCTGCGAACCGGCATGCCGCCGCGGAGAATTTGACCTGCCCATTTCCATCCGTGCCCTGAAACGATTCGTGACGGAGCGCCACGGGCCCGAATCGCGGAATCCGATTGACGTTTTCTCCAACAGATCACGCCCGAACAACGCGGAAAGAGTGGCCGTCATCGGCTCGGGGCCGGCTGGCATGTCCGCGGCGCACGATCTCGCCCTGCTTGGCTATTCCGTAACGGTTTTTGAGGCGGCAGCCGTGCCGGGCGGCATGATGCATCTGGGCATACCGGAATATCGCCTGCCGCGCGACGTCTTGCAGGCGCAGATCCGCGAAATCCTGGATCTTGGGCCTCAACTGAAACTGAACATGCGCCTGGGCCGCGACTTCTCTTTGGAAGATTTGCGCCGCCAGGGTTACAAGGCCGTTCTTATGGCTTTTGGTTTGCACCGCAGTCGCGACCTCAATCTGCCTGGCCACGAACTGGACGGCGTGGTAAAAGGCATCGATTTTCTTCTTAACGTCAATCTGGGCTACCGCTTTGAAGTGGGCAAGAAAGTTGTAGTGATTGGCGGCGGCAACGTCGCGATTGATGTGGCGCGCTCGGCGATGCGCGAGCAGCAGAAAATGGCCACGGAGGGCTTGCCCAACGAATTGACTTCCAGCGAAATGGATGTCGCGATGAAGGAGTTCATGGACGTTTCGCGGGCGGCCTTGCGCATGGGCGCGCGAGAAGTGCAACTCGTTTGCCTGGAATCGCGCTCCGAGATGCCCGCGGCCGAGGAAGAAATCGAAGAAGGCGTACTGGAAGGGATGAAACTTTATCCCTCGCTCGGCCCGAAACAATTCATGGGCACGAATGGAAGGCTGACGGGGCTCGAAGTGACGCGTTGCCTCTCCGTCTTCGACGAAAACAAGCGCTTCAATCCAAAGTTTGAGGCGGGCACGGAATTCGTGATCCCCTGCGACACCGTCATTCTCGCCATCGGTCAATCTTCCGACGTTTCCTTCCTGACTCCAGCCGACGGCGTGGAAACCACGCGTCAGGGCACATTGAAAATAGATCCCGATACGCTGATGACCACGGCACCCGGCATTTTCGCCGCGGGTGACATCGCTTTTGGACCGCGCCTGATCATCAACGCCGTCGCCGACGGCAAGAAGGCCGCTGTTGAAATTGACAAGTATCTGCGCGGGCCGGAATGGAAGCCCAAGTCTCGCTACGTGCAGGTGACCGTTCTTGACTACCACGAAATGGCCGCGCACTACGACGAATACTCGCGCCTCAGCGTGCCCGTGCTTCCCATCGACAGGCGCACCGGCGTTGCCGAAGTCGAAACCGGCTACACCGAAGCCCAGGCGCGCAGCGAAGCCAGCCGCTGCCTGCGCTGCTGGATCAACACTATTTTCGAGGGCGCCGAAACCACCGGCACCGAATGTATTCTGTGCGGCGGTTGCGTGGACGTTTGCCCGGAGAGTTGCCTCTCGCTGGTACCGCTGAAGAGTTTTGCCTTCACCGACGAGGACGAAGAGCGTCTGCGCAAGGAACAGGAACTACGTTCTTTCGATCTTCAGCACGTCGCACCAGAAGAACTCAACCAGTTGGAAGGTTCCGTCATGGTCAAGGACGAAACCATCTGCATCCGCTGCGGCCTCTGCGCCGAACGTTGCCCCGCGCACACCATTTCCATGGAAGCATTCGAGGTTTTTGATGAGGACCCCAGTTTCATTCCTGTCGAGGAGATTGTGCTACGACCATGAGTGACACCAAATCTACTCCCGCGCCCGATTCCGCGCACGTTTCGCTGCGCTCAGCGGAAGTGTCTCGCCGCGACTTTCTCAGCGAAATCACCATCGGCGCGCTTGGCGTCGCGGGCCTTGGCGGCGCCGCGCTCACCTACCAGTATTTTTCGCCGAACGTGCTTTTCGAGCCTTCCACAACTTTTCGCGCCGGCAATCCCGATCTCTATCCGGTCAATTCCGTCACTTTCCTGCAGGACCAGTTGGTTTACATCGTGCGCACTTCCGGCGGGTTCTTCGCCGTCTCCGCCATCTGCACGCATCTGGGTTGCGTTACCCAGTGGAAGCCGGAAGCCAACATAATTGCCTGCCCGTGCCACGGGAGCAAATTCGAGCCCAATGGCAAGAAGATCGAAGGCCCCGCCCCGCGCCCACTGCCGCATTTTTCGGTGACGCTGACTGCCGACGGCGAGCTGCTTGTGGACAAACTCCAAGTCATTAAAGCCGATCAGGTTCTGAACGTCTGAGGGAAAATATGGCGACCTCCTTTCAAACTGCTCTCGAGAATCTACGCGCCACCCGCCTATGGAAGTCCATCTTCCGCCGCGGCCCTGCCATCACCAACCGCACGCGCAGCGTAGCTGTCTTTGGCAATCTTTTCCTGCACTGGCTGCCGGTCAAGGTTCGCGAAAAGTCTCTTCGCGTTCGCGCCGCCTATTATCTCGGCTCGCTCTCCTTCCTCCTCTTTCTACTCCTGGTGATCACCGGCGTTCTCTTGATGTTCTATTACCATCCCGCCGCGCCGAACGCCTACCGGGACATGAAAGACCTCCGCTTCGTCGTCTCCAATGGCGTTTTTCTGCGCAACATGCACCGCATAGCGGCGCACCTGATGGTGCTGCTGGTCTTCTGCCACATGTTTCACGTCTTCTATCGCGGCGGTTACAAACCTCCTCACGAGTTCAACTGGGTGATCGGCGTGGTACTTTTGTTGATCACGCTATTCCTGAGTTATACCGGCTATCTGCTCCCGTGGGATCAACTCGCTTTCTGGGCTGTTACTGTTGGCACGAACATCGTTTCAGCGATGCCGGTCATTGGCAGCAAGGTCCGCTTTGTCGCCCTGGGCGGAAATATCGTCGGCGAAAACGCCCTGTTGCGCTTTTACGTTCTTCACGTAGTCATTCTCCCGTTGCTAGCCTTCCTTTTCATCGGCGTGCATTTCTGGCGCGTGCAGAAGGACGGCGGCCTGACGGTTCGGTCAAAAGACGAAGATGGAAAAAACTAAAATCGAAGCGGGTTTCAGTTCCGACGCAAAAAAAGAGCCGCGCCGGATTGTCTTCATCACCCGCAACACTTCCGCGAAGGTCCAGGACGACCGCGGCCCGGAGCTCATGACCTATCCTCACCTGCTGGTGCGGGAAGCCATCGTCTTCGAGGTGATGATCATCGTCATGGTCGTGCTCGCGCTCTTCTGGGATGCCCCGCTCGAGCAACTGGCCAATCCGCTGCTCACCCCAAATCCGGCCAAGGCGCCGTGGTACTTTCTCGGCCTGCAGGAATTGCTGCACTACTTCCCTCCGTTCGTCGCGGGCATCCTGATCCCCACGCTCGTGCTCATCGCGTTGATCGTGATTCCGTATTTCCACGTCAACGTGGAAGGCAAACCTCTGTGGGGAGAAAAAGCCTCCAAGCGTTTCGCCATCGCGGTGGGGGTAACACTTGCCTTGCTTCTCCTTCTGGCCGTCGTGGATGCCTGGACAATCATTGTGCCCACGGTCCTTGTCGCCGCGTTTCTCGTGGCCTCCTACTATTCGAAGGCAACCTCCGGATGGATGGGCAGTCTCCGCATGAAACCGCTCTCCTGGTGGGTGATGACCTGGTTCATCGCCACTGCTCTCTGCTTGACCGTTGTCGGAACATTTTTCCGCGGCCCGGGCTGGTCCTGGGTGTGGCCTTGGGGGACACATGCCGGCTGAAGACATGGGTAAGCTGACCTACCGCATGCGGCTCACCTTTGCCGTAGCTACCGTGATCTGCGTCCTCATGCTGGCGATTTCGCCCGTCAAGGACTTTCGCGCCGAGTGGAAGAAGTACAAGCGTTCCTTCGTGCGCTTCGCACAAGGCCGCCCGGACACCAAGAAGCTTCTCGCCGACTACAGCCCCAACATCGATCAGGTTTGGATTCCCGGAATGAACGTGGTCGATCGCTGCACCACTTGCCACCAGGGCATGACGCAGCTCTCTCTTGCGGATACTTCCGTGCCGCAGCCTTTCCGCGCGCATCCCCCGATTCCGCACAACGTGCGCGAGTGGGGCTGCACCATTTGCCATCGCGGACAGGGCCCTGCCACCGAAATTGCCGAAGCGCATGAAACCACCCTCGCCTGGGAGCAACCCATTCTTCCCGCGCACTTCCTGCAAGCCTCCTGCGGAAGTTGCCATCACGCGGATTTGAACGAGACGCCGCAAGTCACGCGGGGCAGGGAATTGCTCTCGCGCCTGAACTGCCAGGCTTGCCACAAACTGAACGATTTGGAACGCCCGATGCTGGGACCCGAGCTTTCCAGCGTGGGCTACAAAGTATCGCGCGAGTGGATCTATAAGTGGCTGAAAGAGCCCCGCACTGTCCTCGACAAGGACGGCAACGTCACCGTGAACGGGTATGAGAACGGCGACGAGTCCCGCATGCCGAAATTCCGGCTAAAGGATGAAGAAATCGTTGCGCTCACTGCTTTCCTGAGCGCGCAGAAAGCCAAGCCGCTGGAAAGTTACAAGATCAATCCCGCCGTCGTCGCCGCTTGGAGCAAGAAGCCCGATTTGTTGCCGCAAGGCGAACTGCGCTTCCGCCAGATGATGTGTTCCACCTGCCATCCGCTGGCCGTGACCCGCGCGGGCGAAACGAAACTCATCGGTGGAGACATCGGCCCCGAACTGACAAAAGTGGGCAGCAAGGTCAACGAACCGTGGCTGGTCACCTGGTTGCGCAACCCGCAAGTCTACCTGGCGCACAACAACATGCCGCGGTACGGCTGGACGGATGAAGACCTTTACAAGGTCTCGCAATACGTCATGAACCAACTGACGGATTCGGATCTGCTCTCCACTGTGCCCAAGCTGGAAGCCGCGACCCAAGACGAGATCAAGAATGGCAAGCGCCTCTTCCTGGAAAAAGGATGCGCCAGTTGCCACAGCATCGCGGGCGTGACTCCCCAGAAGGATTTTGGCCCCGACCTGACGGCGCTGGGCGCAAAGAACGCCTCCGAACTGGAGTTCGGCAAGGCAAAGATTACGCACAACCTGCTTTCCTACATTCAAGCCAAGCTGCAGGATCCCGTTTCCGTGAACCCGGTCTCGCGTATGCCGCAATACACCTGGAATCCAGCGGACTTGGATGCGGTGACGACGGCGCTGCTCAGCCAGACGGGGCCTAAGGCTACCAGCGCGCTGCAACACCTCACCGTGCCAAAGGTGGAAGCATCTTACCGGGCCGTTGGCGATTTCGCGGAAGTCTATGAGCGCTACAAATGTTACGCCTGCCATCGCTTCAACGGTTATGGCGGCACTTTAGCGCCAGATCTTTCCTTCGAAGGCAGCCGTGCCCAGAAAAAGTGGATTGCGGAATTCCTCAAGAACCCCCAGACCATCCGCCCAACGCTGATTCTGCGCATGCCGCAATTCAACATGACGGACAAGGAAGTGAACACTGTCGCGGAATATCTTGCGCTGGCGGTTCAGAAGCCCGAAGTCAACCCGCAAAGCGTGGACGCGCGGCAATTCACCCCGGCGCTGGTCAGCATGGGCAAGCAACTCTACGAAGTGAAGTATCAGTGCCAGTCGTGCCACACCATCGGCGGCACCGGCGGCTACGTCGGGCCGAACCTGAACAACGCCGGCAACTGGCTCACGCCTTCTTGGACCGAAGCCTGGCTCCGGAATCCTCAATCGCTTCAGCCCGATACGATCGAGCCCCGGCGCAATTTCACCGAAGACGAAATTCGCGCCCTCACCGCGTACCTGATGACGCTGAAGGCCGCGATCAAGCCGCAAACTTCAACCAGCGCCGCGAACGCGCGTCTCGCGGGGCAGGGAGCAGGCCGATGAAATCCAGAATCCTGCTGGCCGCACCGCTTCTCTTTGCCGCATTCGGTCTTTCCGCTTGCAAGAAAAGCGCAGAACCTGTCAAGCCCGTGGAAGCCTTTGGCGCTTACGATACCGAAGCGGATTGGAACGACAGTACGAAGCTCGTCAATCTCGGCTATCAGGAAGCCCAAGGCAAACGCATCTTCTATCAGTATTGTGTGTGGTGCCACGCGGATGCCACGCCCGCGGGCCCTTCCAACCGCAGCAACCTCACGCCCGTGCCCCCGCTCCTGAACGACGGCGACAAGCTAAACGGCGAAAGCGATGAGTTCATGCGGAACATCATCACCCTTGGCGGGAGCGCGCTGGGCAAGTCGGCCATGATGCCGCCCTACGGCAAAACCCTCTCCGCCGGCGAAATCCAGGCGGTTATCGCCTTCACCCGCGCAATCGCCCAGCCGCCCTATCAGAAGCCCGGGCGTCCAGGGTCGCAATACACCGCCAAATAGTGGATGATAAAATCACAAGATGAAATTCATGCGCCCTATCACGGCCTTTCACGTACTTGTGTTTATCGTGGCCGCTGCCGCCTTTCTGGCGAGTGCACCTCTCGTCTCCGCCCAGGTCAGCCCCAATGAAATTCTCGATCCGGACCTGAAAACGCTGGAGAAACAATATTTCCCGCAACTCAAGAGCCTCAATCAAGCCATCGCCAGAATGCACTTTCCCTTTCCGTTCTACTTGAGCCGTTACGTCGGTATCGAGCCGGCCAAGCAGGCGGAAACGGATTCGCGCGGGCTGGAATTCGTGAAGTTTCGCGATCGCATCGTTCTGAAGATCACCGGCAATTACGATGCGGCGTACAGCGCCACGCAATTCACTCGCAATGAACGCGCTGCCCGCACCTTTCAAGACGTGCTGCTTCCCATCCTGCAGACCGTCACGCAAGGTATTCCGCCGGACGTTTCCTGCGATTCCATCGGCTTCGAGGTGTCCTACCATACCCGCGCCGCCGAGAAGAGCTACGACTACGAGGGCAAGGAGCTCTTCGTCATCGTACTGGACCGCCAGGACGCATTCGTCCTTGCACAGGCTACCAACGACACGGCGCGCCAGGATGTCCTCAATCGCTCCATGATTTTCCTCGGTGGGCAGGAATTCGGGTTGTCCCTATTGGAGAAGGATCCCTACGTCGTTTCCACGCTGCCGCGTGCCAAACCATCGAAGACTGACTCCTCATCCACGGCAGGTTCTTCAACCACCCTCAGCCGCTTGAATCACACAATTCCCAACGCGATCCCTTCTGTCGCGGCAGCAGCCTCTTCCGACTCTTCTTCCAGCCCGGCTGCCAAGCCTGACCTTTCTCAAGCCAGACCCGTTGCCACACAAGCGGATGTGGATCGTTTGCAGTCGCAATACCAGGCGCAACTCGACATCCTCTCAAAGGAAGGGCAAGCCAAATTCCAGTTTGTGGATTACGATCCGCCCGCTTTTGTGGTCATCAGCAAACAACTCGCTTTGCAGATGACCCTGCGCAACAACCTGCGCTTCGACATCGAGAAATCTTCCATTTATAAGCGCGCTGCCCAGACCTTCGATCTTTTTCTTGCCCCCAAACTGAAGGACATCCTGGACAAGATCCCCGACGACAACGCCGTCGCCGTGTACGATTTCTCCGTCGTCAATCCGCTGACTTCCAGCATGGGCGCCAAGGAACGCTCCGAAGCCGTCGAGTTCATTCTCCCCGCGGCCCTGGCCCGGCAATTTGCCAATAATGAAATCACCAACCAGGCACTCATCGACAAAAGCCAGGTGCTCGTCAACGGTGTGCGCATTGCCCTGAACCTTCAACTGGTGGAATAGCCCGCCCGCAGAAACTCAATCGCGCTTGCGAAAATGTCAGCGGCTACCCGCGCCGCTTGTCAGCCTCTTGAAAGAATATCGGGCACAATGGGTGCCGAACTCCCAAGGCCTTCTGTTTGCGACGCGCAACGGGCGGCCGCCTTCATCTAACAAAGTCGTGGAATACCACCTCTGGACCATCCTTGATGCCCTCAAGATTCCGCGGTGCGGACTCCACGCGTTTCGCCACTCACACACGGCACTTCTGCTCGACTCCGGAGCGACGCCGAAAGTAGTTCAGCGACAGCTCCGTCATGCCAATGCGCGCACCACGCTTGAGATTTACGGGCATGTGGTAGAGGATGCGCATCGAGAAGCTGTCGAGAAAGTGGCGTCATCGTTGGACGCCATTGGACGCCAGCCGACCACAGTGAATTAATGGGATTAGTAACTTAGCCGCAATAGGCGTTGGGTTCGATTCCCATCGCCCGCTCCAGATTCTAAAGAAGTTACGCCGCTGCCTCGTTTTCCATTTTTTCCTTATTTCCCAAAACATCAATTCTGTTGCCAGACTTAATGGAAAATCCAGTGCGGATTTGTTCGAGAGGAATCTCTCCGGTGTACCGCGCCATCATCGTAGAAGACGTGTGTCCCATCTGTTGACGTATGACGGCGGGGTTGATACCAGCCAGTTCCCATCGGCGGTTGCAGCCTCGGCGAAAGGCATGCATACCGGAATTCTCTAAACCCAGAACGTTCTCAACGCAACCCAGAACAGCTTGTTCAGGGTTGTGGTCCGTAAAAACTGGATTCAGCGGTTTTCGAGGTAACGTAACATTGTTACATTCTGATCGCGTGGTTAACGCGACCTCAGTTTCCTCTTCTGAATGTTGCTGATTTCAAAGGCATTCGCGCCGGATAGCATTTTGGCGAGGGACAGGACACATCACTTGCTATCTCAACCGGACATATCATGTGCTAACGACAACTGCGAATTTCCTGCTTGACTTTGGTCTAGGGTTTAGAGTAACTGAAATCTGAATTCCCTTTATTAGACTTCCCCAGGCCGCGTTAAGTTATCCTTTGGATTCTTAGCACCAGGCTCTGTACGAAGTTCTTCCCCAGAATTGCCAGGAGGTGTCTATGAACACCCACGTTTCCGCCTTCTCTCTGTTTCTTGCATTTTGGCTCGCCTTCGCGACGATTGCGACACGAGCGCAGCAACCCTGTCAGCCAGGACTGACAGGCGAGGGACAGTTGGCGCACCATCAAGAGGTCATCAACACGCTCTCGGAAAAGCTGTTTGCTGCGTACGAGTCAGGCGACAAAAAACAAGAGGAAAATCTGATCAAGCAATTGGAGGGATACTCCAACCATCGCGAAGTCACAATCAGCGACGAGGACAGGAACAAAATGGAGGAATTGGCGCAGCGGCCCGAGGTCAAAATGATTATCGAAGCCATCTACCTCGAGAACCGCGCTGAAGACACTGAACAAGCTCACAACTTCAACATGACGCCTTGCTTCTATTACCCCAATCCCATGCTTCAGGATTACGTGAACCGGCTTGGGCAGTCTCTGGTCCCGACCACGAGCAGCCAGTTTTACGCTTTTCGCATCGTCAACGACCCGCATCCGGATGCCTGGGCGCTGAGCACGGGAAGCATCTACATTACGACCGGGCTGATGTCCGTGCTCGACAATGAGGCGCAACTCGCGTACGTTCTGTCGCATGAAATCGGCCACGTCGAGCACCGCCACGAGTACAGCCGGGTACGCGGCCGCGTTCTGGAAGAACTCCTGGAGGTGGAGAAGGCCAGGTCCATCCGGAAAAAGGGGCTGATTATCGGGGCAGTCGCGGCCGGCGTTGGGGCAGCAGCGGGAGCCAAAGGAGGAGGGGGCAGCGGAGCCCTGCTCGGTGCCAGTCTCGGCATGAGTGGCGCCGCGCTGGTTACGGCCATCGTTGAAAGGCTGCGCGTACCCAAGTTCCCTGACTATCCGACCTCCCAAGAGGCCGATGCGGATGAGTTTGCGGCACATGCGGTTTTGGAACATAACTTCGACGTCCGCGAGGCGCCTAAAGTTTTTCTGACCCTGGAGACTTCGATTCATCGCGATGACCGCGTGGGAATGGGGTTTCACTATGGCCAAGTGAGCAACCTGGTGGAACGGCGGCAGCACGTCCAGGCTTTGTTGACCGGAGCGCTCAAGGCCGACCTCGAACAGCGCAGCAAGAACGGCCTGCAGGCTTCGTCGCCGGATTTCAGTCTTCTGATCAGCGCGGTCAAACGAGACAACGGGGCTCTCGCCTTCGACTACGATTTGTTTGACGAATCTCGCCAAAACCTCGAAGAGGCCATCGCCGTCCGCTCTACAGACCCGCGAGCGCACTTCTATCTCGGCCGGGTTTACAAGCAGACCGCCCGCACTCCAGCCGAGGAGCAAAAGGCCATGGATCACCTGGTGCAGGCCATTCGCCTGGATATCGGTCGGTCCTTTTATTCCGAGCCGCATCTCGACCGTGCCCTGGCGCTGCTGAATCAGAACGACCACACCGTACTTGTCGAGGCACAAAAGGAAATCAAGACCTATATCGAACTCTATAAGCTGAACCACGGCGGGAACCTTCCCAACAATATGTACATCCTCTATGACTACCTTTCGCTGACCGGAGACGAGAACTGGGCAAAGCCGCCGGTACTCAACGTGTCGCAAATGGCGGCGAGCGAAGCGGCGGATACCAGCAAGCCCGAAGTCAAAGAAGTCAAAAAGGAAAGCGAAAAGCGGACCGACCAACGCAAAGCCGATACGAAGAAAAGTGAACCCGCAAAGCCGAAGTAGGTTGCGATGAAATGTCCGCTGCTGCTGTTGACGATTACGATTGTTCTGGCCGCCGTGCCGAGGCCGCTGTCGGCCCCAATGAACGGCGCCTTTGTACTTGAGGTTCCTGAACTGAAGCTGGAGGTGCCTGAAAATAATGCCGCAGTCCTGACGAATTCCTTCGTCAGCCGGCTTGAGCTACATATCTTCCGCAGTTCTCAGGAGATTCCTCCGGGCAAGATCATCGTGCGCATCAACGGAGAAGCGGCCAATACCATCATGTCCACCCGCACCTCCGACTCCGCGATCATGTGCGATCTTGATCTTAACTTCCGCCCCGGATTCTTATTGCACTCGGGGCGCAATTCCATCGAGGTATCCGCGGAGTCGATTTACGGACGCCCCTCCTACGCTGTTTTCCTCCTCGATGTCCAGGATGAACCGGCATCTCTCCAGGAGATTCAACGGGAAGTCTACGCCAGCCAGCCCGGAGAACAGCCACCGTCGATTCATCTGATCAATCCCCAAGGCGCCGTCGAGAATCTGCGCGAAGTGTCTCTGCGAGGCTATGTGGAAGGAGGAGTCGCCCCGGTGACATTGACCGTGCAGGGCGAGCCGATTCGCCTGAAGGCACAGACTCGTCCCCATGGAGAACGGGGTATGCTGCCCGAAAGCGCGGGGAGTTCATACACTTTCGACACACCGGTCGCCCTGGCCAGCAAGCAAGACAACATCGACGTCGTCGCCACAGATGCCAACAACAATCTCGCGCGGCTGCGCATCCCCGTCATTCAAGGCTTGCGGACGCCCCGGCGGCGTTGGGCGGTCATCATCGGCGTCTCGCGTTATCGCGACACTCGGATCAGCCGGCTGCAGTTCGCAGATCGCGATGCGGAAGCAATCAGAGATTTTTTAGTCGATCCAAAAGGGGGCGCTGTACCACCAGAGAATGTGGTCTACCTGATCAACGAGGAGGCCACATTTCTCAAAATCCGGTCGGCTCTGTTCGATTTTCTGGCCAAGCCCGGACCGGACGATCTGGCAATCGTGTATTTTGCCGGCCACGGCACCAATGATTTCAAGAAACGCCCCGACAATTATTACCTTCTAGGCTACGACACCGATCTGGAGAATCTGGGTAGCACCGCGGTTCCCATGTGGGACCTGCAGGCGGCCTTCGAGCGCACGCTCCAAGCCAATGTCGTGACTCTGGTAGACGCCTGTCGCAGCGGCGGTATCGGGCAAGCGGTGCCCAACATGACGAATCAGCGGTGGATCAAAGCGGGCTTTGGCCAGCACCGCGCCATCATCACGGCCAGCGATGTCGACGAGGTTTCGCTGGAAGGAAAGCAGTGGGGGGGCGGTCACGGAGTGTTTACGTATTACGTGCTGCAGGGTCTGAAGGGCAGTGCGGATCTCCACCATGATCGTCAAATCACGGTTGGTGAGCTTTTTGACTTTGTGCGCCCTCATGTTGAGCAGGCAACCAGCGGCTCGCAAACACCCAGAGCTCAGCCCGGCTTGGCGCGCAGCGTCGTATTAACTCCGGGTGGATCGGCAACGACTGCGAGCAGCGGGGAATGGCTTAAATCTAACGACGGAGGCCAAACGAAGTGAGGCGATCGATATGGATGTTGCTCTTAATGGTCATTGTACCTTTGACGCTGGCCGCCGCCGGGCAATCTCCGAAGGAGAAAGACCGAGCCCGTTCGCATCTGATTGAGGCCCGTCGTCTGGCGGCAGATTACAAAATCCACAAGGCGGCTGACAAAGCTCGAGATGCGTTGAAAAACGATCCGAACCTCGCCGAAGCTCATGTTTATCTCGGTCTCGAGCGATTTCGCGCCAGCGACCTGAAAGGAGCGGAGTCTGAGTTCTCGCGCGCCCTGGAATTGGATCCCTATCAGGCTGCAGCGCACTGCCACTTAGCTTATGTCCTTTATCAGCAGGGACAGCTCGAGGCAGCTACCGATCACTGGAATTTGTCCGCTCGCCTGGATTCGACTTCGCCTCAGACCTTCGCGGGATTAGCACTCTCGCAGTTCAAGCACGGTCAGGAACAAGAAGCCGTTAGAACCTTTGACAAGGTTCTCATGTACGACCGCCGATTCGCAGACGCCAAATTCCTGGCAAGCGACAACGGCCCCAAGTGGTCCGGCTCGCTGCTGCAAGATTTCCAGCAGCTTCTGACCAAAACAAATAAGACTACCTACCCGTAGTTTGTAGCAACTCCGGGTGCCTGTGATCCGCAAAAACTGGATTCAGCGGTTTTTCGAGCCAATGTAACATTGTTACATTCTAGTCGCGTGGTTAACGCGACCTCAGTTTCCTCTTCTGAATGTTGCTGATTTCAAAGGCATTCGCGCCGGATGGCATTTTGGCGAGGGGCAGGAAACTCTGTACGTCCGAGCGGAAAGACTCTTCAGGGAGGAAGGCGACACGCGAGACGACGCTTACTTGCGCGTGGGGCGGATTCCCCAACACCTGCTCCGGCGACATGTACGACACCGTCCCCAGCGCGCTCCCCGGACTCGTCAAGTGCTCCGTGTCCCGGCCCTTCTCGTCGGCGGCGGAAGTGACAATGCCGCGCGGCTTATTCATCATCACGTAGATTTTCTCTGCCGCGCGGAGCGTCCCCCCGGCAATTTCGATGCGATCCACTCCCAGGCGCACGGGAGTTTCTGGATTGCGCGGCGTCGTTCCATTGAGGCGCACCTGGCCCTCGCGAATCAAAGCCATGGCCTGCGTGCGCGAGCAGAAGCCCAGCTTGGAGAGCGCGCGGGCGAGTCCGACCCTTTTGGCCTTGTTCGCGGCGCATTCCGCAGACTGTCGTGCAATGGGTTTCTTCGTTGTCATCCCTGTAGCTCAGGCCTGAGGCCTTCCCCAGATCCGGGCGCCGCGCAATCCAATTTGCGCCGAAATTCGAGAGGATCGCCCTGCTCAGATTTTCTTCTCAGGCGCCGGCTCCGCATGCTTCACTTCGCCGTAGCGTTGCGCGAGCCACGCGCGAACTTCCTTGGGGTCGTACTGGAAGGGGCCGTTGCCGCCCTTGTAGGAGATACGGCCGCTCTCGTCCAGGATGTAGAGCCGCTC
>Ga0181533_1001926_pt1 | contig 25514 bp, 18 predicted proteins | sample PEATcosm2014_Bin_45_FD_119772 | JGI IMG/M metagenome (GOLD analysis project Ga0181533, IMG submission 119772) | Peatland microbial communities from MTU Mesocosm Facility, Houghton, MI, USA - PEATcosm2014_Bin11_60_metaG | ecosystem: Environmental > Terrestrial > Soil > Wetlands > Peat | place...
CGTCGTTGGAGTCCGCGATCGGCCCGACTCGTTCCCGCCGGCCGTCCGCGTAACGGACCCACACGACGTCACAGCCGTTGGCGTTGATGTTCTCGATCTCGGGGTCGTCCAACAGCCGCTGCAGCCGGTCCAGGCGGAACAGAGCGTCGAAGGTCGCCCGGGCGAGGTCGTCCTCCTCGTCGCTCGACATGACCGGGGTCCCGACGGTGAGGGCCTCCCGGGCGCGGCGCTCCAACGCCTCAGCGATCAACTGTCGCCCGAGCGCCTGCTCGTCACCAGTCCCGAGTCCCGGCCGGCCGCCATCGTGCAAGGCACGCTCCTTCTCCGACAGGGCAGCCAGCACCTCAGACCGTAGGCCGGCTACGAGCGCGACATCACTCGTCACCGGGACACCTCCTCGGGCGCCGAGCCGTTGGTCGACCGGGCAGCCAGATCAGCTCGCCAGGCCCGCATCACCCTGATCCGCGACGGCGCGGCAGGCGGGGTCTCGACGCCCTCGAGCGTGTCGGTCCCCGTCTTGTCATCGCTCAGCTGGTCGGCCAGAGTCCTCGCGGCTCGTACGAGCGGCGAGACTCGGAGCTCTCGAGCCGAGGCCCGGAGTGATACCAGCGACGCCGCAGCGTCAGGGTCCCAGGGCAGCCGGGCCGCTACCTCGACGCCGAGCGCCTCGGCCACTTCTTGGTAGCGATAGGGGCCGTCGCCCACCAGCACCAGGCGCGGGTCTTGTCGGAGACCTGGGTAGGTCTCGAGAAAGCTCGCCAGCGCGTGCAGGTCGGCGAGGCGCGGTCGGGCCGCCAACACCACCTGATCGGCCGTCGAGAGCACAGGGTTCGGAGATGCACCGGCCAGCCGGCCGCAGTCAACGAGCACGTCGGCAGCCAGCTCACCGAGGCGGCCCAGAAGACCGGTGAGCATCCCGAGGGCGCTACGGGCCCGGTCCGCCGAGCCCGGCCCGGCCAGCACCGCCGTCCCGTCCGCCAGCTCGTGGCAGTGCTCCCACACGAGCTCGGGGTCACTGCCCCGCCGCGCTGCGGCAGCCAGGCTCACGAGGCCAGGCTCGGGTGGCCAGCCCGACGCGGCGGCGAGCGTCCCGCCTGCAGGGTCCAGCTCCGCCAGCAGCACCCGCCGGCTCGACGGCCACGTAGCGGCCAATGCCAATGCCAGGGTCGTCACCCCACACGAGCGGACCGCTCCAAGCGCCACGACGCTCACTGGAGCCTCACCTCACCCGGCACCAGAGCCGAGCTGGATAAGGCTCGCCTCGTTGGCAGCTGCGAGCGCCGCCACCTCGTCCGCGTCCCTCCTCGACACTTGGAGGGAGAACACAGTCGGGCTGTCCGATTCAACCGACGCCACGTCGACGGCCAGCACCGTGGCCGAAACCGGACTCCCGGTAACGGTGAGCGAGGACGACGACGGCGAGGTGACCGGCACGACCTGGACCCGGTCTCCGGGGGCGAGGTCTGGGGGGTACTGGCCGGCCTTCAACCCCACCGCCACCACGTCCGACCCGGACGCGACCGGAGCGGTCGAGCCCACCTCGGCGCGGGTCAAAAGCGAGCCGGCAACGAGCGGCACCGCCACCGGGGCGCCGACCACGCTCGCCTCTTCGACGGCCGGGACCACCTGCAGGCCGGTGCCGGTCGATACGCGCACCGTCTCCAGGTCGCTCGACGTGATCACCTGGCCCGCAGCGAGCGGCTCGGAGACAACCAGCACCTCCTCTCGGCTGCCGAGGTGCAGCGAGGCGTCGGCGAACGCCAGGGCACCGCCTATCACCAGCAGCACCCCGACCACCACGAGCGGGAGCTGGCGACGGCGAGCGGCCGGCCGAGCGCGCGCACCAGCGGGCCGGGCACCGCTTGGTGCCTTACTGCCGTTCGTCCGGGTTGGCGCGGTCGTACTCGTCATCGGTCGGGCCTTTGTCAGTTCCCGCCAGAGCTCGGCGTGTTGATCGCCTGAGACTCGGTCACCCGCACCGCCATCTGGGATGGCGGGCCGGGCTTAAGACCAAGGTTCCCGCCGCCCGGGGCGCCCACCGACGTCCAAGAAACGGACCAGTAGATGGTGGCGCTCACCTGGTAGCTACCCGCCTGGGTCCATGTGTAGGAGCAGTCGGTCGTCGCGTTCGGGCGCGATGGGTCGTAGGGGGTGCCCGGACCGTCACAGGTGACGGTGCTGCCGTCGCCCATGTCCCACACGACCTTGGTCGGTGTCGCCGTCGCCGTCGTGGTGACCGTCCCGGCGCTCGCCGTGGCGGTGAGTGTCTGCCAGGCGCCCGGCTCGATCCACAGCCAGGTGGCCACCCCGACCAGCTGCTCGGCCCCGGCCGGCGGGGCCATCTCGATCGTCGCTGACCCGAGCGGCAGCTGTTGGATGGTTTGGTCAGCCACCACCACCGGATCGACCTGAGCCGCGCCCGCAACGGGCTGCGCGTTTGTGACCCAGATCGGCGGCATCGGGTTGAGCACCCCGGGACCGGCGCAGGTCACGAAAACCCACTGGCCGGGCTGCGGACCCCCCACCCCGATCGCCTCGGTCGCGGACAGGCCGCCGTCTTTGTAGGTACAGCCGTAGGGTTGGTTGGGATCCGGCTTGCCCGGCGACGGATCACTCTCGGTTTGCTTGGCCCAACTCGAGCCCGCCGGCGGGGTCCAGTAGGTCCCTCCGGCCTGCACCGTGAGCTGTCCCCCGTTCGCCGTCGCCCCAGCCCAGTTGTACTGCCCGTCGGGGTCGCCCGCCCACGCCCGGCCCGGGCCGATCAGCACGCACATCGAGGCCACCACGACGGTGGCAGGGATCACGAGCCGGGCGCGCATGTCCCCTCCGTCACTGTCTGCTTGGACACCTTCCACGTCGAGCCCGACAGAACCAAGGTGGCGCGCACCCCGTCGTACTCCGGGGGCGTCACCGGCGGCACCGGCTTGCCGGTCGTCGCGTAGAGGAGCTCGGCCCTGCTGTAGGCGCAGTCGACCACAGTCGCCGTCGTGGCCGACAAGGCGGTGATCTTCGGATGCAACGTAGTCGTGCCTCGGCCAACCATCCCCGCTCTCTTGTCGGCGAAGAGGTTGGCCTTGACGTTCTGCAACTGGGGCTCGACCATCGTCGCCGCCAGCTCCGGGTCGCTCGGGTTCGCGTCGGCCAATGCGTGCTCGAACGCCGCCCATCCAGCTCGGTAGGCGTTGAGCACCGCAACAGACGTTGGAGCGAGGGTCGTGGAGGATACCGGGAGACTCGTCGTCGTTGTGGACTTGGCTCGCGTCGTCGTTGGGTGCGATGCGTCGAGGGCACCGCTTCCACCGCAAGACGCCATCACCACTCCGGCCGCGACCCCGCACGCGACCAACACCGCGCGCCGTCGCCACGGCGGCGCCTGTCGAGCTCGCCTTCGACGGTCCATCTGCCGCCGGGCGGCTCTGTCCGGTGCTGGTTTCACGGTGCTTCCCCCCTTCACTGCCTGGCCCCGGTGGCGGCCCGGGCGCTCTCCTACGCCCTTACAGGATCTCCTCTGATCGAACGCTTCGTGTTCGGGAGCTTGCGGGAGACGCGCACCACTGCGGCGGCGCGTTGCGGTGATCCTTGACTCGTCCCGAACCTGGCGACGCCCCGCATCGTCGACTCCCCCCCGAGAGACACCTCGAAGCCGTGAGGGTAGGTCGCCGACACGGTCGCGTCCATCGGTAAAGGGGTGTCGTTACTACTAGTAATGTTGATGCCAGTGGCAGTGTCAATACCAGGTCCAGCCGTATGAGCGAGAACGTGCGGACGACAGTGTCCGACGCCGTGACCTCCAGGCGAGCCGAGCTGGCGACGTTTCTTCGGATCCGCCGTGCCGAACTCAAGCCCGAGGACGTTGGGCTGCGTGTCCCGCCAGGGCGGCGCAACACGCCGGGACTGCGCCGGGAAGAGGTAGCCCAGGTCTCGGGCGTAGGGGTGACCTGGTACACGTGGCTCGAACAGGGCAGGTCGATCACCGCCAGCGCCCACGTCATCGACGCGTTAGCCCGTGCCTTCCGCCTCGACCGAGAGAACCATTGCCATCTTCGCCACCTCGCCGGTCTTCCCACTCCGGAGCCCGACCAGATGCCCGAAGGCGCCACCCCCGAGCTCAACCGGTTGCTCGCCGCCTTGGTGCCTGCACCGGCCTGCCTCCTCGGCCAGAGGTTCGACTTTGTGGCATGGAACGAAACTTTCGCGGCACTGTGGGACCCAGGCGGCCTTCCCGAGGGTCGCCGCAACCTCATGTGGCTGGCTTTCGCCGACCCCATTCATCGACGGAGGTGGGTCGACTGGGAGGGCCGAAGTCGCGTCCTGTTCGCGCAGTTCCGAGCCGCCGCCGGGCGGCACGCCGGAGACGCCCAGTTCAACGAACTCATCGACGCGCTTCGTGCAGCCAGTCCAGAGTTCCGAGCGTTGTGGCGTCACTACTTGGTGAAACAGTCCATCACTGGCCCCATCGCCGTCCGCCACCCGACCGCAGGGATCATCAAGCTCGACGTCATCGAGCTACGTGCCAGCGCGCATCCGTCACTCACCCTGGTCGTCCAGATTCCCGTAAGACCTGTGGATCGAAAGAAACTCGCCGCTTTTCTTTGAACCATCGAGGTTCAGGAGAGCTGTCGCTTCGATCAGACTGGGACCCTACACATCCGTGATCGTTGGTTCCGTACCAATCGCCCGGACCCTCGCGGCGAGATCACCGGCCACCTCGGCTTTGATCCTCATCTTGACCATGACCTCTGCAAATGACGAGTCACCATTGTCAACGCTGACTCCCAATGCCGTTAGCAGCGAGTAGAGAGCATCCCGTTTCTCGTCGTCCGACAGGCTGGTTCGCAGGGAGAACGCAAACTGTTTCTCGTTCGTCGTCGGACCTGTTGAGGTAGCTGTGCTCCAGCCACTAGGCAGTCCCACTACAGATGATCCGCGAGTGGCGGCGGCAAGAGTTCCCGCTGCCTTTTCTGAGCCTTCTCTGGCTTCTAGGTCCGCTTCCGGGCACGGTTGGCCAGGGTGTTCCGAGCCACCGCACTCTGGACAAACTCCAGGCGGAACGGGTTTGGCGAGCCTAAGACCTGACTGGCCCACGCCGATCTCCCCGGGGCTGCCAACGGGCCGCTCCGTCCCGTCGGCACCCACAAGGAGCAGCGCCCCGTCCTCGATCGCTTCGAAGATGGCTCGCTGCAAGTCGGCGTCACCCCTGGGTAGCAGCGGCATTCGAGGAGAGTTCCAGAACAGGTCTCGAACCTCATCGAGGGGACGACCATAGTCGTCGTCTCGTAAGTTGTGTACCAGTGCACGACCGCTCAGCGTGCCTTCATCAAAGGCCTTCTCCGCCTCCACCAGCTTCTTCCAGACGATGGTGCCGTCGAGGGAGGTCTGGTTCTCCTCCTCGAGTGTGATGATGCGATCCACGCGAGGGTCGCCCGCCGCTTCGTCGCCAAGGTCGAGGTAAACGATGTGCTGGTAGCCGCGTTTCACTGCGGTCTCGAGGTTCCTACGCGCCCTCGACTTCTCGTCCCGCGCCTTCTCCCGCAACTCCTCGTCTGACTTCACCTGATCCAGCTCGGATACTCGGTCCCACGCCAAGTACGCCAGAGCTTGCCCCCGCGCCAGCCCGCGCTTCTGGGTGTTGACGACAACGAATACCGCTGAAGATGCCCACTGCACTGGCAACCTGGCCGGACCGATTCCCATTGCCGCCCGGATGGCATCCCGGGTGTCCCTGTCGATCCCGTTCAGGAGCGAAAACTGGCGAGAGTCTAAGAGAACAAGGCGGGTGGTGCGCGCATTGTCAACCCCCGACGTAGCCAGGACCTCCTGAGGGGTCCGGGTCAGGTCCGCTTCGACAGAAACCTTGGCCTTGAACGGCCCGGTGGTCAGCAGGCGCTCGGCCGTGCTGGAAACCTCAGCATCGCGCTCCTCGTCGGAAATCGTGCCCCGAGACGCCCTAAAGAGCATGTTGAGGGTTTGTCTCGTCGACATAAAGAGGCGAGGAAGCTGCCCTCCCTTGCCTCCGATCTCTTCGAGTGAGGCAAGACCGCCGCCGTCGACATCCTTGAGTTCGGCGAGCACCGCATCCGCATCCGCTAGACCGAACCCCTTCTCCGGAACGAACATGGCCGACTTAACCTCGGGCTCGGTGGCGCCCTGCCTTCCACCACTGCGCGAACCGACGACACTGCACAAGAAGAGGCAAGTGGCACCTCGCTCTGCTGGGCGCGGATTCAAGTCGACGTACAGAACCCCTGCGCGCGCCTCGTCGAGAATGCGAGCGGAGCCGGACTTGTCGTCGATACCCACAATGTCTGCAGATGCGAGACTGCGATAGTTGGCCTGGGTGCGCGTATCGCTGATCAGGCCTGACCCAATGATGGCTTCCCTGACCGCTGTCTCGGACAAAGGCAGATCTCCAGGACCAATCAGAAGTGGGGTCCATTCGCCAGCTTCGGCACGCTTGGCAAGCGTGAACACCGTTGCGCCAAAGATGCGAATAGTCGACCGCACCCTCTGGTAACCGGCTAACTTCGCCCATTCCTGTTCAGCAAGGTGAATGAGCTGGGGGTGGAAGGGATAGCAACGAGCTACCTCGCCCCTCCAGTCCCGGACCCACGGAGGAGCACCCAACAAGTCGAAGACCTTCGTCTTCCATGCGCCAGTCATGGCGTTCTTGAAAAGGTCAGTTGTGGCAACAAGCAGCTCAGCCGGGGGAGCGAGACCGAAGAGACGACGACGCAAGATGGCCGAGAAGTCGGTGTTGTCGTTGATAGTGGCTGGCCTGCCGTTGCGGACTAGCAGGGAATCCAGTTCTGACCGACGGGCCTGGCCAGCCTCGTCGAGGGACATGGTGTCCTTATCAGACGCGATCATAACGACGACCATCGCCACGTGAGGAACGTCGTTGACAGAGTCCAGCAGCGACCTGAGGAACGCCATGTCCTGGACGGCGAGGTCGTGATGCTGACTGTCGGACAACTGTCTGATGTAGTCCATGATCTCGTCGACCAGGATCAAGACGGGGCGATCCACGGCCTTGAGTGCCTCAATGATCTTGGACTTGTCGGCGTGGTACGGCTGGTAGCGGTCGTAGAGCGTGCGGTCCGCCGAAAACAGTCGCCAAAGGAAGCGCTCGTAGAGGCTGATTGCCGGACCGTCGTGGTCATAGACGCCCTGGCCAGCCGTCATGTTGTCGCAAGCGAGTATGACAACTTGTGGTTTGCCGAGATCATTTGGCAGCGAGTGGCCGATCATCTTCCCCGCTTCAGCGAGTGCCATCGAGCCCACGTCAGTGATAGAGAAGGCTTCCGGGTGTGCTGCAAGGTGAAACAGCCCAATCAACCCGTGCGACTTACCACCACCGAGCGCTTGGTCGAGCCGCAAGAGCGCGGGAGCTGCGGCGTACTGGTCGCCGCCACCTATCCTGACCGCGACTTTCGCGATGAGTTCAATGAACTGAGGAGACGGATGGGTGATGTCCCCGTAATAAGTGGCATCTGCATAGCGGGGCCTGCTCTTGCCTGTCCCGTACGCAGCTTGGAACAGCGACATCTGAACATCGTCAATCGACCCGGTCGAATCCAGTACCTCTTGCCGAAGAGGAAGTGCCTGCCACCAGGGGGTCACCCTCTGACTCGCTGCCGAGCTCATTCCGCAATGCCCTCCGGATCCAATTCAAACACATCGAATAGTGACCGCTGTCTCTTCTCAGCCTCGGCGCGTGCAGTGGCGGTCGCGACCTGTCGGACCGCGGAGGTGACGCCGCTCCTGCTCCTTACTAACCCCGTCCAGGCCATGGCGTCCGGATCCGTCTCCGGCAGCTTGGTCGACAGGAACTTCATCGCAGCCCACAGGTAAGGGTCGTCCGAACCTCGACCCGACGCGGTCAGGATCTCTCCGACGGCGTCCAACCCGTCGGTCCAGGCCTTAGCCATGGCTAGAGCAACGTCGACGACCGCGCTCGACTCGTCTATCGCCTTGGCATGGTCGCGGGCGGGACACAGACGCACCCCCTTCCCAGAATCGATCAGAATGCCCTTTAGGCGCTCCAAGTCCAAATCGGAGGCCAGAGCCTGCCAGCGGGCCTCCGACTTCGGAGCGATATCACGTCCATACAACCGAACCCACGACAGCGCGAAACGAGTTCGAGGGTCGAAGGTCTCCAAAGGCAGGTGGTCAATCTCTATTGCAGCAGCTTCCTCTACGGCTCGCCTGGCGACCAGCAGGTACCGGTCCGGTTCAACAGGCCTTCCGAGATTGTCAAGCACTACCTCATAGTGACCTACGACTTCCATAGCGGGACCGGCGGAGGCCATCAACTGATCGGTTGGTGCGAGTCCAGTTGCCTCCCAAAAAGGTATGCGAGCCTTTACCTCAGAGCGCACCCTGGCTTCCACCTGACTCGCTCGCCCTTGGGGTCTCGCGGTCGGCGCGGGCCGGCATGACATCGTGAGCGTCGTGACAATGTTGGAAAACCCGACCTTGCCGCCCTTCTCCGTCTTGGCAGGCCATGAACCCGTGAGCACCAGGCCGCCTCGAGTGATCGCCGTCAGCAAGCGGTGCCAGACTTCTGGCTCGCCGTGTCCGAAGACAATGGTCACGACACCGTCGGGATCCACAACACGACATGCTTCTGCCAAAGCCTCAGCAATCAAATCGTCGTACCGTTGACGAGTCCGAAAATCGTGATTAGAGCTTCCGCCCTTCTTCACGATGATCTCGTCTGACTTCTCTTGCAGCCCATTCGGGTCGGCCGTAAACGACAGTTCGGGATCGGCGGTGCTCATCGCACGCTTCAACCAAACGTAGAAAAGGTCGGAGGCATCCGCGTAGTCGATCATTGCGTCGTAGGGCGGATCGGTAATCACAGCGCTGAACTGCCGATCCCGAAAAGGAAGTGCAAGAGCGCTTCCCCGGCTGATGTCTGCAGCCCTGCCCCTAATCCCCATCACGTGGCGTCGGAGAGAGGACAGTGTGCTCGACGACAGCGACTCCCACGTGCCAGGTCCGTCTTTGAGACCAGCCTCAAAATAGTCATACGAAAACGCCAGGCTTGATTCAGTCGCGAAAACATCTGTGACTCCACTTCGACTCGGCTGAAGCGATACCCCACGCGTCGATCGACGCAGCTTGCGCGCCAAGGCTGCACTGGCATAACCGCATAAGGCCTTTGCATATTCAACCGAGATACCTGCATTGCGTAGCTCACTGCCGATGTCCGAGATGACCCGTGCCAACCTGATAAACGCCAGGGTTTGACGGGCGTTGCACATGTCTCCGTAGGTACGCGCACCGTACACCGTCGCCTGAACCGTCCAGGTATTGCCGTCCGGGATACACTCGCCTGGCACTGCAGTACATCCGTTTGGAAACCCGGGCTCAAGTGGCAGTGCCGACTCTGCCAGCTTGATCGCTTCGCGTTCTAGGTCGGTAACTGGCCGATATGATTTGCCGAACTGTTGGTCCAGGTCGGCCGCCAAGAGAACAGCATCACGACCGAGCCCCTCTTGAGCAAGGCGCGTGTGCACGTCCTTTGCGTGCACATGCTCGCAGAAAGGACATACGGCCACCTTACCGCCAGACGAGTAGCGGCTCTTCCCCGCCAGCACTCTCGTCGGCTGCGTTGTAGGGGGTCCTTCATGGATGCGGATGGTCCAGCTACCGTCATTACGGTCAGTCTCGATCGAGTAGCTCTGGCCGGGATCCTTCCTGTCGGAGTCCGGCGGACGGAGGACCAACGAACCCGTCAGGGGAAATCGACGACCGCAATTCTGACAAGGTAGCGTTACCGCCCACAAATAGCCCCATGGCTGTTTCCCGCCGACCTCTGGGTAGAAGTCCCTCATCGTTGAGTTGTAGCGATCGGACACCTCGACGAACAGGCACTCCACATCCGCGAGCAACCGTTCGTCCCCGAGCAGGGTCGGGGCCGTCCCGAAGGGCAGCGGCGGCTCAGCGGTCCACTGGCGAAACGGGAAATCTGCCAGAAGACGCCCAGCTAAGGTCGCAACAGGGGAATAGTCGACGCCGTAGGAAGCCATCTCGTATCTCGCTGCCTCCAAAGGAATCATGGCTCGACCCGAAAAGAGATCCAGCGACGAAGCCCCATTGGGGTAGCACCGATTAATCTCGGCGATAACCTCGCTTTGCACGCTATTGGTTCCCTGCAGGGCACGCTTTACCAGGTCTTGAAGCCGGTGTTGCTCAACCTCCTCGTCGGGCCATGGGAGAATGCTCGTGAGAACAGCTGCCCGCGCTTGAGCCAAGGGTCGCTTCGCAAACCAGGGGAAGAGATTTGACTCACTATTGCCGCTGCCCCAACCTTCGTGAGACGCCTCGCTCACCTCTTGGCATGGAAACCATCGCTCAATCATGCGGGTCATAGTGGTCCCGTCTCGTTTTTGGCCGCTTTTAGGGCCGAACCGGGCAGGGTGAAGAAGGCGTCTTGCTTCAGAAGCCCCTCGAAGGTAGTCACAGGGTCTCTGAAATACCCAAACATGGACCCGTCACCTTCGGAACACTGGTCGATGACGTAGAGCCAGTAGTCACCCCGTTGCTGTGCCGCTATGAGAATCTCGTTGCCGGTCAGGCGTACGCCTTGACTTGCAGCGGACCCCCAAACGCCCTTCACCTCTACGCATCGCTGTTCCCTGCCACGGGTGGCATAGAGGTCGTAACCGAGTTCCTCTGTATGAACGTCGGAGACCCGAAAGCCCTCTGCCGTGAGAACGTCGTGAACCTTTCTCATTGATATGGTTTCACTGTCCTTCTCCGTCGGGTTCGGAGGGACACCAGTCGCCTTGACCGACACGGCACTGGCCACGTGCACGTCCGTGATGGTGACGTTGGCCATCCGACCGAGTTCGTCGATGCGCTGGGTCACCATCCTGGTCAGCTCGTTCCGCACGCGGACACGCTCAGCACGCTCGGTGATGTCGCCACTGATTCGGTTGGGAAGGTCGCGAAGCTCCTTGCCTGCATTGACCAGCCAGGCCCGCATGGTGTCCTGGCGAGTCTTCTGCTCGGCTGCAGCCAGCTGTTCGGCGCGAGCCTCGGCATCCAGCCTGTGGGCAGGGTGGATCGGGCCAGAGAAGCCTTCCTCGGGAACCAGGTTCGCCAGTGACTCCCACGAGACTCCCCGGGCTCCTGAAGCGTCCACTCTCACCAGGGTTGCCCAGGGCGCTGTGTGCTTACCGTCCGCCTCCACCAGCTTTCCCTCAAAGGCGAACAGGGCGTAATCCGTCACGGCGTTGGGATCGGTCACCGCACCCCCGCGATAAAGGTCCGGCCCAAGAGCCTCTTGCGCGAATGCGACAAGGTCTCTGAACGCTGGCTCACCGGGGCCTAGTGGGATGACATTGGTGAGAGTAGCCCCTGCTGTCTGGGCCTCCGTGAGCGCCTTTCCGCTTGAGGCGATTAGGGCCTGCTTACCCCTGCCAAGGGACCCCGGTAGGACACCGTTAGGATTGATGAGACGGAAGATCCCCTCTCCGGCGGCCGTCCTGTTCACCGACAGAACGTCCGCGTCAGAGATCCTTTGGAGGTACGCCTCGACGATGGCGGGGTTGATCCTCTTGAGTGTGTCGGAGTTCAGACGTTGGATTGCCGCAGCGACATCAACGGTCGATGCCAAGGCTGCGTCTTCTCGCCGAGCCTGCTGCGCCCGAACCTTGAGTTTGGCAACTGTTACGGCCTCCACCGCAGAAAGGGCCGCCGCCTTCTTGGCGTCGTCGTCCCCGTACGTATCGGCCAGAAGGCCCGTGAGTCTCTCCTCCTCCAATCCGGCGAGTTCGGCGACCAGCGACAAGCAGTCGAACATCTGTCCCGACAATTCATTGGCAGCTCTGACGAAGTTGTCCAGAAGGACGTTGAGCACTTCACCTTCGCGGGTGCCTTGCGCAATGAGGTTGTAAAGCTCGACGTCACGTGCCTGGCCCACTCGGTGGATGCGCCCCATGCGCTGCTCCAACCGGACAAGACTCCATGGAATGTCGTAGTTGACGAGTACGTGTGCTGCTTGCAGGTCGATGCCTTCGTTCCCTGCGTCTGTAGAGACGATGATCTGGAAGGCGCCCGCCATGAAGTCGGCTCGAACGTGATCTCTCGCAGCGGGGAGGTCGCTGCCCGAATACCGGCGGGCGGTGAAGCCGTCTTCCTCCAGACGCCGCACTATCCAGTTGGCGGAGTCGGTGTACTCGGTGAATATTACCGCCTGCTCACCATTTTCGGGACGAATGTTGTTCGCCGCGAAGCACTGCTTGATGAGGGGCTCCCACTTCGAGACCGGCATGGAGCCACTCGCGAGCAACGGCTCAAGCTGAGCCAAGAGGGCATCGATCGCCTTCTTTTCAGCTCGTGCCGATTTCGAGCCTTCGGTGATGACCCGAGCCTCGTCCTGAGCGCCTTGGTCCTCGTCGTCGGGGTCAACACGATGGGCAGCCTCGACCGGGGACTCTGTGCCCATGAGGTCTCGACGTCGATTGAGCGTCTTCGCCAGCGCGTAGAGGGTGGAGGCTGCACGCTTGCCGTAAACCATCTTGGCTAGGGGCACCGCCGGCGCTGGGAAGTACTCGTCAACTAGCTCGATCGCATCTCGGTAGTACGGATACTCGACGGAATTCAGGGGTACGGGCTCATTGTGGGCCGTGCGGCCCTTGAAGAGTCTCGTCGTCCCGTCGTAGTCCACGAGATCCTCCTTCATGCGCCGAAGGAAGTGGACGGGGCCAGGCTTGATCTGGTGGAAGTTGGCCCTGGCGTCGGAGCCGGGGTCCGGGAACACGTCGGGATCCACTAGGTGCAGGAGATGGCGGAACAGGTACTCGGACCCACGATGCGGGGTCGCCGTCATCAGGAGCACCCGAGGAGTGTTCAGTGCAAGGAGGCGCCCAACTCGATGGAAGGACTCCGCCGTCGGTGTCATCCTGTGAGCTTCGTCGAACACCACGACGTCCCATCCTGCCCGGTCCGTCCGAATTGCCTCTTGGAGGTTGGGGTTCACGGCTGCCAGTTCCAATGAGACGATCCACATGTCATGTGGATCGGCGAGACCATGCTGCTGAATCGTGTCGTTGGTGATGCGACGCAACTCGCCGCCAAAGAAGCGAGAGAAATCTTGCTGCCACTTGGTCACCAAGCCAGCGGGGCATACGACAAGCGCACGGGTTACCAGGCCGAGCTTCTGCATCTCTCGGAGATACAACCCAGCCATGATGGTCTTGCCAGTACCGGGCTCGTCGGCAAGAAGGAACCGGAGCCGGGGCTGCGTGAGCATCGCACCGTAAACGGCGTTGGATTGGTGAGCATACGGTCGGAGAGGAACCGAAGCCAGAAGCGTGGCGTTGGCGTTGGCTCCGGCCGCAGCCATCCATTGCGTCCAGAGACCTGCGAGGACCCGGGAGGAATCGGCGCCACCGTCGTTGACCAGCACAGTGGTCCGTTCAGCTTCCGACTCCGAAAGGTCGACCCTGAAGATCACGCCGCTGTCGTCCTTGACGTAGAGCTTCCACGCTCCGTCGATCGGATCTGCATCGTCGATCGTTACCCAATCGGGCAACTCCTTGCCCGGGATGTGAACTCGCTGCCCAGTTTCAAACCGCACAGCGACTCTCGCACCGGTTGAGCTCCGCCTCGCTCGGCCTGAGAAACTTTTCAGCCGGGCTCAACCGCCGACTGGGCACCATCACGATGACGCACTCGGACCGCTTGTAGTCATCCAGAGTTAGGTCCGCGACCGACCTGATGAATGCTGTGTGGTTCTTGATGATCGTATCGTCTGCCGGGTCCATCACGCTTCGTCATCCTCGGGCGCGAGAGCCTCGCGACTCGTATCGACACCAGGCACGTTCACAAATGGGATCGTCGTACAACGACAACACGCGTGTAGCGGTGGCACATCGCGTGGATCATTGACGCTGTGCGGATTGTCGGCTGCAACCACTAGGCAATCGGGGCAAGCGCCGTCTTCGACAAGGAGCTCCCACTGCCCTAATTCGTTAGCTCGGTAAGTGGCAAGTGACTCCTGGGTCATCGCCCAAGCCGTGAGTGTGACGGCGACTGCGTGTGACCGCTCGCGATCACCGCAGCACTCACGTAAACGACGCTCCAGGCCTTTCGAACCTGTCTGCAGATCGTCGGCCAGATTGCTAACGACCGATTCCTGTTGTGACGGACTCAGGTCATCGATCGGCACCCCGGTAGCTCGCGCCGTCTCCGCCACGCCGACCACGCCCATCGAACGGACTCGCTCGCCGGTGCTCGGCCACCCTGGTTCCCATGCGCCCCAGTCGACCATTCGGGACAGAGGCTAGTCGAGGGTGGCACAACCAACAGTGACGACCGCTCACGGTAGACGACCGCCCCTGGCAGGCGTTCTTGCCTTACCTGCAGAGCAGGTGCTCGGTGCCGGCCGGCAGCTCGGTCGCGACCGTGCCGAGGCTGAAGAACACCACGCCTGCTATTCCGGCAAGTAGTCCGCTGCGAACGAACCTGTTGAGCCTTGAGTCCGCCTCTCGGTCGCCTCCCTCGCACGCGGCGCGCTCGGCGTCCAGTTCTTCACGCAGCCCCGCGAGGGCTTCGTCGAGCGCTTCACACTCGCGCTCAAGGCGCTCGACGTTGCCCGTCAGGTTCTGGACTTGCCACTCAAGCCGGTCGAGTCGGTCCGGGATGGTCACGGTTCCCGCAGCTTCCGCCGTGAGCGTGGTCGTCGAGCTGCCGCTGGCGTCGTACGCCGTGGCCGTTACACGGCCCGTCCCTGCTTGAGCCTTGGCCTCAGGTTCTTGGGGGCGGATGGCCCGCTCAACCGAGTGCAAAGCGCGAGCGAGCAGGTCCGAGACGGCCTGAGCCTTGGCCGTCGCGATTTCTATCGCGGCCGCGCCACCGATGAACTTCCAGTTTTGGTAGATGCCGAAGAGTGCTAAGGCGAAGCCGGCCAGCTCAACCCCTACCCCGACCCTGAAGATTTCCGCTGTCGAGCAGATAGCCGCCGCCTGTCCCTAGGCCGTCGCGTGCCCGAACTCTAGGGCGCGACCAGCCGCTACAGCGGGATCAGGCCGAGCAGCGGAGCCTCCCAGCTCAGCAGCTCCCCTCGATCGCCGCATCTTCGTCGTTGCTGGAGCACTATTCGTTCTGCTGATGGCACTTTCGGGCTTATACGCTTTCCACCACGACGAGCTGTACTTCCTCGACTGTGCTCGACACCTTCAAGCCAGCTATGTGGACCAGCCCGTTTTCACGCCCCTCTTGGCTCGGTTCTCGCTGTGGCTCTTCGGTGTCTCTCTCCCCAGACTGCGGCTGTGGCCGTCGTTGGGCGGGGCGGCCACTGTCATCTTCGGTTCTCTTCTCGCCCGCGAGTTCGGTGGCGGCTCACGCGCGCAGATCTTCGCGGCCGTCGGGGTGGCGACTGCAAAGGCGAGGGCAGCGCTTCCTCCGCAATCGGCCGGCGCGGGCGGGTCGACGCCGTAGTTTGGTCGCCGCTACGGCCAGCACTTCGACCCTCCCTGTGGGGGGCGGGGCCAGACTCACCCCTGGCTGTCGCATCCCCCGAGTACGGTTACGGTATGATCCTCTTCGCATTACCCAGGGCCAGAAGGCTCGGCCCCAGGTTCGCGCTGCGCGATGGCCCAAGCTCAAGGTACGCGGTCGGTCGGGAAGCTATCTCCCGACGCTGGTAGGCGGTATGGCCTCGCAGACCCACGGTGCCGATCTCTTGCTTCAGGCGTACGAGGATCTGGACCTCGTCCGCGGCACCCTTCTTCCCGCCTCATCCGCGCCTCGCCAAGCTTCCCGCAAGGAATGGCGCGCGGTTGGCGAGTGGCTGATGCTGGCAGACCGGATGGGCGCCGAACGAGTCTTCTTCGTTGGTGGCGATCCGGTCATTTTGTTCGCGCGGATGCCGCCTGGTTCCACGGAGGTCGATATCCTCGCAGCGTATCGTCGCGCTTGGTCCTTGACACGGCCCAGGTGCTTGTTCCTAGCAGCTGAAGACGAACTCCGCGTTTATGCGCTCTCGACACCGCCGGCTCGCTCGTTGGATGAGGCAGTCACCCTACAACCCATTGAGACGGTCACACGAGCTGCTGATGTCGCCGAACGCCTCGCGCTGTACCACCGCGAGAGCTTAGAAGCCGGTGCCCTCTTCGATACCGATACGTACGCCAAGCGTCAAGGTCGCGCCGACACCCGACTTCTTCATGATGTGCGCGTTGCTACGGCCGAATTGGTCGCCGCAGGTCTTGATCGCCCAATCGCGCACACACTAATCGAACGAATGATTCTCATTCGGTATCTCGAAGACCGCGAGATCGTAACGCCGACCTACTTCGACGACATTGCTGCCGTCGAGGACCGCTGGGTCGATGCACTCACCGACGGATCAGGGATGCCAATGCTCGGTGCTCAGAGTTCCTTTTTGTCTTGCCTGCGAAGTAAGCAATTCACCTACGCGGTCTTCAGGAAGCTCGCCCAGGATTTCAACGGTGACCTATTCGTAGTCTCGGACAACGAGTTAAATGCGGTCACCCAGCGCCATCTAGAGCTGGTACAGCGACTACTAACGGGCGCTGGGCTAGATAGTCAGGATCCTCTGTTCCTTTGGGCTTATGATTTTGGTGTCGTACCCACCAGTCTTATTAGTTCAATGTACGAAGAATTTTATCGCGCCGGCACAGATGATGATGGGGGCACCCACTACACACCGCCGGAGCTCGTCGAGTTCGTTTTGACAGAAGCGCTGACTCCGGAGGTTCTTAATAGAGCACCGAAGATCTGCGATCCAGCGTGTGGGTCCGGCATCTTTCTCGTCGAGGCCTTCCGGCGCATCGTCAGACACGAGGCCGCTTCGACAGGACGTCGTCTTTCTCCACAACGCTTAAGGCAGCTGTTGTTGGAGCGCATCGCCGGGAGTGACCTCAATGGCGAAGCTATTCGTCTCGCGGCCTTCAGTCTTTATCTCGCATATCTCAACTACCAAACTCCTCGCGACATCCGTGCGGCAGGTCCACTTCCAAGACTAATTTACCGCCCCAAGGAAACGTCAGAAACGGGCATTTTAGTTGAAGCCGATGCCTTCGCACAGACGCAGGGGGAAGCCGCGGAGAATCCTGGACGACTCGGAACAGCCATTCTGCCATGGACGAAGTTTGACGTTGTAGTCGGAAACCCTCCGTGGGATGAGCCCAGACAGTCTTCATCCCGATCTGCTGACAAATGGGCCGCGGAGAGGACTCTAGCCGTCGGAGATCGCAACCCATCGCAGCTATTCCTCTGGAGAGCGCTTTCTCTGCTCAAGAAGGATGGGACCGCAGCTCTTCTCGTGGGCGCGGCCGCGCTCCATAACAGCCGGCATACATCCCGCCTTTTCCGTCGACGCTGGCTGCAGTCAATTTGCCTCGACGGCGTTGTCAACTTCACTGCCGTTCGCGATCTCTTCTTCGACGGAGGGATCGCACCGTTCATGTTGGTGAAGTTCCACCATCTCGCATCGAGCCCGACCGAGGAGACATCCAACAGCTTCCGTTACCAGACGGTCCGTCCCTCCTCAGCACTAGCTAGTACGAGATCACTTGACCACGCTCGCATCGATCGCCGCTGGGTTGATCAACAGAGTTTGATGAATCGTGATTACCTCTGGAAGACGTATGCGTGGGGAGATCATCACGATGAAGCGTTCATGAGCCGGCTGGACGCTGAAAGGCGCCTCAGCGAATTCCTTCCGAAGGGGACGGTACCTGGTTACGGCTACCAGCGAGGATCCGACCTCCCGACCACTCGGCTCGCTTCGCTTCGATCCCTCAAGCGCTTCGATCCCTGGGGGCCGCTGCGTGCCGACTGGTTCGAAGACCCACCCACCGGTGTGAAGCGTCAGCCGGACGAAAAGCTATATGAGGGCCGACGCATAGTTATCGCAAGAGGCGTGAGGAGCGGATTCGGTCCGAGCGCCCGTCTTGAGAGTGAGCAGTTCTCGTTCCGTCACACCATTTATTGCCTCCCCCTTCGATCGGCGCCTGCCTGGCAGGCGCAAACGGTCATCGGCGTGCTTCTGTCGGCCCTCGGCCGATACCGCCTCTTCATGGCAAGCGGGTCCTGGGGCGTTTGGCATGACTCCTTTGTGCCGGACGACATTCTGAACTTGCCGATGCGCATGGCAGACCGCAGCAGCGAGGTCACTCGACGGATCTCCCGGGCGGTCGAAGAACTCCGGCGAACTGAGCGGGTGACGGAGAGCACACACTCGCTCTTTCATGACATCTCGACCGGTGACCGCGAGCCGTCGCCAGCTGACGCACTCAACGATCTGGACGAGGCGGTGTTCGATCTCTTCGAACTCACGGGCGCCGAGCGGGATCTCGTCAAGGACTTTTGCCGGTACACCCTGCCGCTTGTAGGCCGCCGAACCGCCTGGGCACGGCAACCGGTCGTCAACCTAGGAAGCTCCCACGCCGGGACTGTCGCCGACCTCGTCAACTCAAGAGAGATTCCTCTGGCTCCCTATCTGCAAGCCTTCCTTGGGATCTGGAACCGTGAGCTCGCACCCGCTGGCGAGTTCGACTGGCGAGCTATCGGATCCCCTCGGTCATCGATGCTCGCCGTAGTCTTCCAGACGCGAGATGTTCGGGCATCGAAGCCACCCGAGAGCGGCGACGCACCGCTATGGCATGACGTGCTAGAGCGCCTTGCCGACTCGCTGGGGACACCACTTACGGCTTCGATCCGGCGTAACGGGACGCTTCGGGGTGTCACGGATGACAGCGTCGTGATCGCCAAGCGAAGCGAGGAGAGGTTGTGGACGGCTTCGGCGGCTCGCGAGGATGCCGAAGCGACGATCCTACAAGCGATGGCGCTCCGCGCCTCTCGATGACCACACCTCGATTGTCGGAGCTTCCTCTGTGGGAACGGCATGAAGCCCGAGTGCTACACATCTTGCGTGACGCACTCGAACTGCTGCGCGCGAGACGGCCGGCCGGTGGCGAGCCGGAACTCAATCGAGAGCTGTTTTTCTGTATTTTAGAGGCGAACAGACTCAATCACGATGAGGACAATGACTTCTGGTTCGAATATGCGCCCGCATATGAGGCTCGGAATCCGCCAACGCCGGGGACCGAAGACTCAGCAAGTGAGAGGAAGATCCCGGATCTGTACTGGGGCTACCTAGACCACGAAGAGCCGGATCCTCGCCGGTCGTCACGGAATTTCGTGGTCGAGTGCAAACGACTGGGTAGACCGTCTGGCGCCGGGTGGGTTTTCAACGTGCACTACGCCGATGATGGTATCCGCCGATTCGTCGACCCTGAGTGGAGATACGGCAAAGACGTGGGTAGCGGAGCGATGGTCGGATACATTGAGTCGATGGTTTCGGACATGATCCTCACTGAGGTAAATGCCGCTGCTACGCGCTACGGTGTGTTGCCAATATCGCGAAATGGGACCCCGACTCCGCCGCTGCACGAGCTTGCCCATGTTTTCGATCGGACATTCGAGATCACACCATTTCGGCTCGTACACCTCTGGATCGAGGTTCCCGTGTAGTTTCATAACGGCGGAACACTCGCTATTCATTTTGTCAAGTCGCAGGGTCAGCGCCTCCGTTCGACATCATGTCCGCCAGCGGGGCGCCGCGCATCACCAGTACTGGCCCACCTCGCAGCGAGCGCCGTTCCGAGGGCTTGGAAAGTCCCCGGACCAAATGCCGACGTCCCACGCTGAATGCCTTCAGCGCGATCGAGGGCTTGGTGCCCTACACATCAGGAGGCTCCCACGGCCTGACAGCCGTAGGCTTCACGATGCCAAAGACCAGGGAGCAGCAATGGAGGATTCAGAGAGGCCGGACTTCGAGGAGCGGCTCACCGCATTTGCTTCACCGGCGTTCCCGTCGCTCCGCGCTGGCCAGCGATTCGTCCTGTCGAAGTATGCCAGCGACCACCTCGACACTCTCGATCTTGGGATCGAGATGCCAACCGGCGAGGGCAAAACCCTGCTCGCTCTGCTCATCGCCGATTGGGCTCTCGATCAAGGACGCTCTGTTGCCTACCTGACAGGCACTCGACACTTGGCCGAACAAGTCGAGGAGGAGGCCACCAAGCTGGGGCTTGATGTCGTCCGTTTCGCCGCCAAGGACTACGGCGGCGCCAAGCTGGACGATTACCACCAAGCTCACGCCGTCGGTGTCATGAACTACTGGGTGTACTTCAATAGCAAACCGGTACCCCAGCCCGCCGATCTCGTGATCTTCGATGACGCTCACCTAGCGGAGCAGCCGCTCAGCTCGCTTCAAACGCTGAGGATACCGGACAAGAAGGGTCCAGCACGCGAGCTGTACCGCGACATCTGCAACCTCGTCGTTGCCCACACCGACGCGTATTCAGGCCTGCGCGCGATGCACGATGGCACGGCGGCGCCGGGCACACCACCCGAGCTTTTGTCCTTCAGCGACTGGTCAGCGATCTCCACATCCGCTCGCGACGCGATCGAACGCTCACCGTACGTAGAGGACAATGACGTCCGATGGGTGTGGCCGAAGGTTCGTGATCATCTCAGCCGCTGCGGCGTGCTGATCGGGTCGTCCGGCATTGAAATCAGGCCGTATCACCCTCCAACCGCGCTCAACTCCGGTTATAGCCAAGCCAAGCAACGCATCTACCTCTCCGCAACGCTCGGATCCATGGACGATCTTCAGCGTCGTGTCGGCGGCGCAAAGGTGGTGCGCCTCGTACCCGATCAACCGCTGCCACCCGGCGCTACGGGAGAGCGCCGCTTCATTCTTAACGCCAGCCGTAGCCAGCCGCTTGACGACAACGTGCTGAGCTGGGCGTTGGAACAGGTGGCAGCCGCGGGCGGCCGCGCAGCCTGGCTCTGCGCTAGTCACGCCGAGGCCGACTCGCTCCAAGATCTGCTCACGGCTACTGGACAAGCTGTCTTCCGGCTCCGTCCCGGCGACGATGACATGGTCGACGCCTGGAGTCGTGTCGCTGCCGGGAATCTGGTGACCGCCGGACGGTACGACGGCTTCGATCTCCTGGGTGATATTTGCAAGCTCGTCATCATCACCACGGTGCCGCAGGCCAGCAGCGAGTTCGAACGTTTCGTGGTCGCGTACCTCGGTGATGCCTCTTACATGCGCCATCGGGTCGGCCAGCGCGTCACTCAGGCGCTCGGCCGTGCCAATCGAACTGCCACCGACCGCTCGCTTTACCTTGGCCTCGACCCAACCTTCGCACAGGTCCTGGCTGACCCTGCGGTCCGGGCATCGATCCCGGAGGGGACGCGAGCCACAATTCGTGAGGCTCTGGAGCTCTACGACGAGGGCTGGGCGGCGAGCCGCCATGCGTGCGAGGAGTTCTGGACGGCGACTCCATCGGGCGTCACCGACGGTGAGTCCGTAGCGGCAGCGCCGGCTCCGCCAACGCGGCGCGCACGACCCGGTCGCGCCACTGGCGGAAGCAGCGAAGTGGCGAGTGCCGACGCGGAGGTGTCAGCCGTCACCCACCTGTGGGTTGGTGACCAAACCGCGGCCGCCAACAGCGCCCGGGAGGCCGCCACCCTCCTCGCTGGTGCCGGGGAGACCGAACACGCTGCCTTCTGGCGCTATGTCGAGGCGCATGCACGTTTCGACCGAGGTCGGAGTGACGACCTCGTGGCCGCACGGTCGGCGCTGGAAGACGCCACTACGAGCGGACCGCGGACAACCTGGTTCCGGCGGTTGTCCAGAACCGTCGACGACCTGGCGGGCCATCAACGAACAGGCGCAGACGACACAGACCGGCTATTCCTTGCGTGGGATGAATGGCGCCGGGAGGTGGGCGCCCGTCTCGACCTCGCCATGGGGGAAGGCAGGGCGCAACTCACGGGCGGCCACGATCAGCAGTGTGAAGGTCTTATGGTCCTCGCACGACTGGCCGGAGCCATCGGAGAACGACCGCCGAAGACCGAGCAAAGCGCGCCCGACTGCCGATGGACCTGGTCGACAACCCGACGAGGTGAGCGCCGGGTGTGGGAGGTCAAGACCGGTCGCAGTGAGACCGTGGCGCGCAGCGACGTCAACCAGTTACTGGGACAGATCGAGGTCGAGACCAAGCGGGCCGCTAAGACTCGGGTGATCGGTTGCCTCCTGACGCCCGCCAACAGTGTTGGAGTTGACGCTGCCGAGGCGGCCCGGGACAAGATTGCGCTCGTTGAGCACGGCGCCGCGGTACGCCTGTACGACATTCTGGCTGACCGCCTCAGACACTATGCAGCTCTCTGTGGCGATGGAAGCGCCGAGGCTCGCGGTGATGCTCGAACGAAGGTCGAGGTGCTGCTACCTCCAGATCGGTGGCTTGAGAAGCTGCTCTCGCCGACACAGGGGCGAGTCATCGGCGTCAACGAGATCACTGACCTATTTCCGCCGCGCTAAATAAACCTTGGACTCTCCCGGACCGAATCATCGACTCGTGCGGAGCAGCATCCGCGGTTTACTTCGTGGTGGCTCGGAAGATTGCTGCGCCAGGCCCCACGTCGAGGCATCTCCTCCTACGGCAGCGCACCCGCGCTCGAGACGACGGCGAGTTTCACGAGAGCATCGCCGTCGTAGGGTGCGTTGAAGTCCGCTGGGCCGTGCCAGGTCCTGGTCCCGAGATACGCGTAAGTGGTGGGATCGAAGATCACCGCGCCCGCGTCTCCCTCAAAGGTCCATTCGATGCCGACCCCGGTACGTCCGATCGCGTCCGTCATAGAGGGAACGATCTGGAAGCCCGGCGTTTGTGCCATGAGCTTGAAAAGGGCTGCCTGTTGGGCCGGGAGCAGGTAACTCGACGCCATTAGCTCTGAGACTGTCTTCCCGATGACGTTGTTCTCCCATCCGGGCAGGCTGTCGTAGGACGGGTTGTTGGCGGTATCGACGAGTCCCACCCGATTCAAGTACGGGAGGACGGCATTCGGATCGGTCGGGAGGTCAGGGTAGTACCCGATAATTGGAGTACAGCCTGTGGCTTCGGCCTGGGCGATCGAGCACGATGGCCCGAGGTCGTTACCGCCCGAGGTGCCGGCATCAGGCGAAGCGGCGCCCGCCGTCCAGTGACTAAGCCCGCTGCTCGAGCCGTCGGCCGAAAGCCAAGTATCGGTGATCGTTCCGTCTGGGTCTTCGGTTTCGCTGTAGACGAACTGACTGGAGAGCGGAGGGCTGGCCGTCTGATCCAACGCAGATGCGGCCGCCTTGTCTAGAAACTGGACTGCAGCGAGGTGGACGACCGGCAGACTGTCTGAGGGGCGATTCGGCGCAGAATTGCCCGGTACAACGACCACCGCCGTCAATCCCGCCGCGACTGCGGCCACAGCACCAGCCAACGCAACGCGGCCCCAGCGTGGTCGCTTGTGCGGATGTACTGCAGTAACGGCCGTCGAAGGGACGCTGCTCTCCAGCGTTTCCTTCACGTTCATCTCGTTCACGATCGCGTCAGCGAGCCGTTGACGAGCCCTATCAAGTTCGACTGAGGTGGGGAACGGAACCTCGGGTCGAATTGCCGCGATGACGTCGAGATCACTCATGGGTCATTACCTCCTCGATAGTGGGCGCTGCGCTCGATTCATCGAGCACCAAACGAAGTTGCGATCGCGCTCGATAGAGCCGTGAACGGACTGTGCCGACAGGGATGCCAAGTGCTCGGGCGACTTCCTCGTAGGTCAGCTCCTCCCACGCGATGAGGACGAGCACGTCACGGTCGCCGTCCGCGAGGCCGGCCAGCGCAGTTGCGAGATGGCCGCTGATCGCGCGGGCCGTAACGTCCGATGCCACCTGATCGGCGTGTCCCGGTGAGGGTGCCTGAGGGCCGACAGCCTGAATGATTCGGAACTGCCGCAGCTCGTCGCGCCGGTGGCTGCCGATGATGTTCGTCGCGATCCCGTACAGCCACGGCCGTGCATCACGGTATGCGAGGTCGTAGCGATGCCGACTAGCGAAGGCCGCCACAAACACCTCAGCGACAAGGTCGTCGACTGCGGAGTGGCCGACGCGTCTCGCGATGTACCGGTAGATGTGTGGCGCGTGTCGGTCAAAGAGGACGGCGAACTGCGGTGGCTCGGCCCAGGACATCTCGATGGCCGCGGCATCGTCGGCACTATCCCCATGTGGGTCCGGCATTACTTCCTGTCCAGACTCATGCACTGCTCCCGATAGTCGCGCGGCCACGTACACCTCTTATTAGCGGGTGAGCCGATTTCGGTTCACGAGTGGCACAGAGCACTTACGGTTCGGCGGCTCCCGAGACGGCGCTGGCCGAAGCGCCACGACAGTCCCACCCGTCCTCTCTACCTGGACTTTCGCGGGGCAGGCTGCGGGAGAAGGATTGGCCGTGGCCCTCTCGTTCCTCTACCTGGAGTTCCTACGGATGCTCCAGTTCGTCCGGCTGCGGCGGGACGATCGAGCCGACGTGGCCATCGAGGTGGTGATGCTCCGTCATGAGGTGTCGGTCCTTGGCCGTCAGGTGGAACGCCCGTCGCCACTGATCGGGTCCCCGTGAACCTCTATGGAACTCGGGCCGATTCAGTGCGTCGGCCGTGCCGGTCATTGAGAACTCGTCCAAGCGATTTGAGCACAGTCCCCACTACCCCACCGTGGTGCCTCGCTCATGAGATGTCTGGGTCCCTATTCGGGTGCACCCCCTGCTTGGCGTCCGACCAGCGCTCGAAGACGCCGATGTCGGCGACAAAGCGGACCGAGTCGTCGGGGGCCCATCGGTGCCCAGCCTCCTGGAGGCAGTCGTCGAGGAGCCGGGCAACGGCGTCGCTGTGCTCAATCGGGACGTGGACGAGCAACTCGTCGTGGAGGCACAACGCGATCCGTGCGGCCAGGCGCGTGCCGCGGGCTCGCACCGTCACTGCCCAGACCTTGAACAGCTCGGCCGCCGCACCTTGGACAAGGGCATTACGGCCGTAGCGGCCCCTGGCCGCGGCCGCCCCACGGGCCTCGCGCGTCCCCACCTCGGTGCCATTTACCGGTCCCATGATGATCAACCTGCCCCCATAGGTTCGCAAGTCGTGGCCGGCCTGGCCGGAGCGTGCTGCGTCGGCTAGGTACCTCATCGCCACGGGGTAGGCGGCTTCGAGGCGGCGCAGCGCCTGCAGGCCGTGGCCGGTGGTCTGCCCGTACATCGCTCCGAGCATCGCGACCTTGGCGGTAGCTCGATCCACTCCAAGCTGGGCGGCGACAGGCGCGTACATGTCGTCCTCGAGCGTGGCCTGAGCCAGTTGCTCGTCCCGCGAGATCGCGGCAAGCACGCGCGGCTCGATCTGACCGAGATCGGCGCGCACAAAAACGTGGCCGGGCTCCGCGACGACCGCCCCGCGCATTTCGGCGGGCATGTTGTGAAGGCCACCCGACGCGGTCATCCTTCCCGCCGCGCCGTCGGACCCTGTCCACACCCCACGCAGCCGGCCGTCGGCACCGAGATGCTCGTCGAGCCAGGCGTAGCCGAAGGTCGTGGCGACGCGCTCCGCCTTTCGCCAGACAAGGAGGGCTTCGATCAGCGGGTGCGTGTCCCGAAGCGTCCGCAGCC
>Ga0181533_1001927_pt1 | contig 25481 bp, 24 predicted proteins | sample PEATcosm2014_Bin_45_FD_119772 | JGI IMG/M metagenome (GOLD analysis project Ga0181533, IMG submission 119772) | Peatland microbial communities from MTU Mesocosm Facility, Houghton, MI, USA - PEATcosm2014_Bin11_60_metaG | ecosystem: Environmental > Terrestrial > Soil > Wetlands > Peat | place...
CCGACAGGCGAGCTGCCCCACAAGGGCAGAGCCGCACCCGCTGGTGCGGAGGTTGTTGAACAGCGTTTGTCGGCGTTCCGCTTCCTTTTTATTCGTCGTTGCGAGGAGTGAAACGACGACCCTCCTACGCTCGCTTTGCGAGCTTCGGAGGGTTCGAGTCCACCGAAGCGCGGAGCGCGTAGGTGGAAGCAATCCGGAAAACAGCACTTCAGAACTGGATTGCTTCGCTGACGCTCGCAATGACGGGCCTAAGCTTTGGCGAAACGGGCGTAGCGAAGAGAGATAACGAGGCGCCACCCCTCGATTTCCTTTTCCCTCCCGGCCTTCGCGCTTCACGTGACGGAGTCTTGCAAGGCTCGGGCGCCGATGCGTCGCGAGAACGGATTTGTTTGGGCGCATCTCACGTAGGGGCGCCCCTTGTGGGCGCCCACTGCGGCAGCGGGCGGCCGCAAGGGCCGCCCCTACGGCGATTACGATTACGCGATTACGGTGCGATTACCGCGACACTGCACTTAATTCGAACGGTCCGGTAAGAAGAACGCGAACTGCACGGCGACCGGGCCATCGCATCTCCCGTCCATTCATTTTCGAATGGTGCCCGTGGAGGGAATCGAACCCCCACTCCTTGCGGAACACGATTTTGAGTCGTGCGCGTCTACCAGTTCCGCCACACGGGCAATGGCTCAGTATCTACACGGCGCGACCGCGCGGGTTCAACCGGAATCTGCGGCGCTACGAAGGGCTTGCGTCGCACGGCAGGATCGGCAAATTGGCGGCGGCGCACAGGCGGAGACGGCGATGAAGCGAAGGCCGATCGAGTGGATACGCGGCGAGCCCGTGGCGGCGGCGGCGCTGGCTGTGTTCGCGCTGAGCTCGGCCACCCTCGCCGGCGCCTGGTATTTTCAACTGGCGCTGAAGCTGCCGCCCTGTCCGCTTTGCCTGGAAGAGCGCATCGCCTATCACGTCATCATCCCGCTATCCCTGTTGATGGCGATCGCCGCGCTGGTGCGCGCGCCGCAAAAGCTGCTCGCCGTGGGCTTCATCGTGATCATCGCGGCCGCGCTGTGCAATGTCGCGCTCGGCACCTACCACGCCGGCGTCGAATGGCACTGGTGGCAAGGCCCCACCGATTGCAGCGGCCCGATCACCGACTTCAAGGCCGGCGGGTCGCTGCTTGGCCAGATCCAGTCGATCAATATCGCGCGCTGCGACGTGGCGTCGTGGCGCTGGCTCGGCCTTTCGCTGTCCGGCTACAGCGTTTTGGTCTCGCTCGCGCTGACTGGGCTCGCCGGTTTCGGCCTGTTGGCGCGCAAGCCTGCGGCTTAGCGCGCTGTCACCGCGCTTTCGTCATTCGCTTGCTACCGTAGGCCTCGTGCGCCAAGACCTGCATGCGCCAAGACCTGCATGCGCCAAGACCTACGGATCGAACCACACCGGCCAACGCGGAGGCGTCGATGAGCATATTTGGAAGCATCATGTCGGCCATTTTTCACCACGCCGGCGTATCTTCGCCGGCCGCGGCCCAGGCGGCGCCATCGGCCCAAGCGGCGCCATCGGCCCAGGCGGCGCCATCGGCCCAGCCCGGCGGCCAAGTCGACGTCGCGGCGGTCCTGACCAAGCTCGCGGCGGAGAATAAAGAGCATCTCGACTGGCGCCGATCGATCGTCGATCTGATGAAGCTGTTGAATTTGGACTCGAGCCTGGCCGCCCGCAAGGAGCTTGCGGACGAACTGCATTTCACCGGCGACAAGAACAATTCGGCGGCGATGAATATCTGGCTCCATGAACAGGTCATGCACAAGCTGGCGGAGAACGGCGGCAAGGTGCCGGCCGACTTGCTGCGCAAGTGATCGGCAGTCCGAACCTCTGGTGCGGCCGGCGAACTTCGACTAGGCTCATCGCCGTCATCGCTCGGGCGCCCGGCGGCGTCGCATCGTCGATGGAGGATGGTCATGGGCTTGTTCGACAGTCTCAAAGGCGCGCTGGGTTCGGTCGAAGCGGCGGCAGCGCCGGCGATGATCAACGCGGTGCTGGCGCAGACGCAGTACCACGACCTGGCCGGGCTCGTTGCCGCGCTGGAAAAAGGCGGCCTCGGCCCGCAGGTGCAGTCCTGGCTCGGCAACGGCACGAACCTGCCGATCACCGCGGATCAGCTCAAGGCGGTTCTCGGCAATGCCCAGGTGCAGGAATTCGCGCGCCATCTGGGCCTGCCGGTCGACGGGACGCTGCAATTGTTGGCGCAATTTCTGCCGGAAATCGTCGACAAAGCGAGCCCGAACGGAACGCTGTTGCCGCAGCACGCGTGAGGCTCGAAAAATAATCAGGGAGAGGACAATGAAGACCATCGCCATCATCGCCGCCTCGTTCTGCCTGGCCGGCGCGGCGCTCGCCGACGACAGCTGTGCCGTCCAAGCCACCGGCAAAAGCCTGCACGGCGCCGCGCTGACGAGCTTCGCGAAGAAGTGCTGCAAGGACCAGGCCGCGGCGCAGAAGCTGCACGGCGCGGCCGCGACGAGCTTCACCAAGAAGTGCCTGTCCGACGCCGGGGTGTCCTGAACGGAGCGAAGCTGGCTTGCCGAGCCGTAGCTGGCGCGGAACACGCCCGCCTTCGCCGCGCGAACAAAGGCCGGCTTGCCGAGCCGTAGCTCGCTGCGCGAGCGGAGGCTGGTGCGCGGTAGAGGGATCGAACCTCTGACCCCTTCCATGTCAAGGAAGTGCTCTTCCGCTGAGCTAACCGCGCGGCCAGAGGTGACGGTTTAGCGTCGCGCCGCCCGTGGGGTCAAGTCCGAGCCCCCGAGCCACGGGAGGCGGTCAATAGACCGCTCGTCCGCCCGAAATGTCGAACACGGCGCCGGTCGAAAACGAGCAATCCTCCGAGGCAAGCCAGGCGATCATCGCCGCCAGTTCCTCGACCGCGAGGAAGCGGTTCATCGGGATTTTCGCCAGCATGTAATCGATGTGCTCCTGTTTCATCTGGTCGAACAGTTCGGTCTTGGCCGCGGCCGGCGTGACGCAGTTCACCAGCACGCCCGAGGTCGCGAGTTCCTTGCCGAGCGACTTGGTCAAGCCGATCAGGCCCGCCTTCGACGCCGAATAATGCGAGGCGTTCGGATTGCCTTCCTTGCCGGCGATCGACGCCACGTTGACGATCCGCCCGTAGCCTTTGTCGATCATGTGCGGCACCACCGCGCGGCAGCACAAGTAGGGGCCGACCAAATTGACCTCGACCACACGCCGCCAGGCGTCGGGGTCAAGCTGCCAGAGCGGCGCGTTGCCGCCGGTGATGCCGGCATTGTTGACCAGGATATCGATCGTGCCGAAGTCGCGAAGCGCCGCGGCGACGCCTGAGGCGACGGCTCTTTCGTCGGTCACGTCGACGACATCGGCGCGGCGGCGCGCGCGCTCCGGCAGCGACGCGGCAGCCTTGGCCAAAGCCGCCGCATCGACATCCCACAAGGCGACCGACGCGCCGCAGGCCGCGAGCTTTTGCGCGGTGGCAAAGCCGATGCCTCGCGCGGCGCCGGTCACGATCGCCGTTCGCCCCTTAAGATCGATGGCGTTCATCGGCGCCGGCCGTCTTGGCGGTTGCGCCTAGAAATTCACGCGGTCGGCGCCCTTCAGTCCCAGCATCTGCCGCGCTTCGGTCGGCGTCGCGATCTCGTAGCCGAGATCCTCGACGATGCGGCGGATTTTGGCGACCTGTTCGGCGTTGCTCGTCGCCAGCTTCCCCGGCCCGATATAGAGCGAATCCTCCAGGCCGACGCGCACATTGCCGCCCAGCATCGCGGCGGTGGTGCAGAAATTCATCTGATGCCTGCCGCCGGCCAGCACCGACCAAAGATAGTCCTTGCCGAACAGCTTGTCGGCCGTTCGCTTCATGAAAAACAGGTTGTCGAGGTCGGGCCCGATGCCGCCGAGAATGCCGAAGATGAGCTGCAGGAACACCGGCGGCTTGAACAGTCCGCGATCGATCATATGCGCGAGATTGTAGAGGTGCCCGGTGTCGTAGCATTCGTGCTCGAATTTCACGCCGTGGCCTTCGCCGAGCGTCCGGTAAACCTTCTCGATGTCGCGGAACGTGTTGGGAAAGATATAAGCGTCGGAGTTGAGCAGATAGCTCTCCTCCCAGTCGAATTTCCAGTCTTTGTAGCGCTTGGCCATCGGATAGAGCGCGAAATTCATCGACCCCATGTTCATCGAACACATTTCCGGCGCCAGCGTATTCGCGGCCGAAATGCGCTGATCCACCGTCATGGTCACGGCGCCGCCGGTGGTGATGTTCACGACCGCGTCGGTCGCCTGCTTGATGCGCGGCAGAAACTGCATGAAGACGGATGCGTCGGACGACGGCCGGCCGTCCTTCGGATCGCGAGCGTGCAGGTGCAGGATCGCGGCGCCGGCCTTGGCGGCGTCGATCGCTTGCGTCGCGATCTGGTCCGGCGTGAACGGCAGGGCGTCCGACATGGTCGGCGTGTGGATCGAGCCGGTAATCGCGCAACTGATGATGATTTTGTTTGCCATGGTTGTTACTCCCTGCGGGCTGTCACCGGGTATCCGGATACTGAACGGTCATTCTCGCGCGGCGCTACGTTCGTCAAATACGACCCTCCGTTCAAGGGGAAAAACCTGCCAGCCGAAGCGTTCGACGACGAGGCCCCAGATGCCCTTGGGCGCCGTCAGCATGACCAGGATCGCCACCAGGCCGAGCATCATGAGATAGATCGTGCCGAGATCGGCGAGCGTCTGCCGCAACAGGAAGAACACCACGGTGCCGACGATCGGCCCCTCGATGCGGCCGATGCCGCCGATCACGGTGATGAAGATCACGAACGCCGTCCAGTCGTTGACGCTGAAGGCTGAGTCGGGCGAGACCCGCAGCTTCTGCAGGAAGATCAGCGCTCCGATCATCGCGGTGCCGAAGGCGGTGACGATGTAGACCAGCACCTTGGTGCGCAGCACGTCGATGCCGTTGCAGGTGGCGGCAAGCTCGCTGTCGCGGATGGCCTTGAGCGCAAGGCCGTAACGCGAGCGGAGCAACAAGACGATCATCGCCAGCACGGCGACCACGAGCGCAAGCGCGATCCAATATTGCAGGAAGTCGCGGAGCTGCCGCGACGGCGCCATGGCGACGATCACGGCGGCCGGCAGGCTGGTGCCCGACCCACCGCCGAGCGGCGAAACCTGGGAGGCGAGGAGCCGGAACACTTCGGCGACGATCCAGGTCCCGATCGCGAAATAGTGGCCGCGCAGCCGAAACACCAAAGCCGCGACCGGAACCGCGACCGCGGCGGCGATCAAGCCGGACAATGGAATGGCCCAGAGCGGCGATACGCCAAGGAGAATGGCCAGCGCGAACAGAATATAGGCGCCGAGCCCGACATAGGCCTGCTGGCCGACCGACACCAGGCCGGCATAGCCGGCCAGAAGGTTCCACAGGCTGGCGAGCGCCACATAGGCATAGACTTCCGAAAGCAGTTGCAGGTCGTCGCGGCCGCCCCACAGCGGCGCCGCCACGAGGCCGACCAATCCCGCCGCGCAAACAGCCATGCCGATGCGGCTCGACCGGCTGGCGAAGGCGACGCACACGCTCATGTTCGCACCTTGGGAAACAGGCCCTGCGGGCGCACCGCGAGCACGACCAGAAAGGCGATGTGGCCGGCGAGGATTTGCCAGCCCGGACTAAGATGCGCGCCGATCGCCTGGGCGACGCCGAGGATCAGCCCGCCGGCGAAGGTGCCCCACAGGCTGCCCAGCCCGCCGATGATCACCGCTTCGAAGCCGAAAATCAGCCGCGCCGGGCCTTGCGACGGATCGAAATTGGCGCGCACCGCCAAGAACACGCCGGCAATCGCCACCACCGCGAGCGACAGTGCCATGGCCAGCGCAAAGACATGGCGATTGTCGAGCCCCATCAGCTGCGCCACGGCCGGATCGTCCGCGGTGGCGCGGAAGGCGCGGCCGAGCGCGGTGCGGTAGAAAATGAATTGCAGGCCCGCGATCACCGCAATCGCGACGACGAACTGTAACAGCGGCAAGATGCCGACATAGATGCCCTCGGTCAGCCGGATCGTCGCCACTTCGATGTCGCCGGCCTGGAGCTTGAGGCTGTCCGCGGTGAACAGCGTCAAAAGCCCGTTCTGGATGATGACCGAAAGGCCGAATGTCACCAGAAGCGGTGGCAACAGATCCTCGCCGAGCGTTCGGTTCAGCACGAACCATTGCAGCGCATAGCCGATCAAGGCCATCACCGGCACGACCACGATCAGCGAGGTGAGCGGGCCGATGCCGAGGCTTTGGGTGGCGACCAGGGCGACATAGGCCGCCATCACGATGAGATCGCCATGCGCGATATTGACGAGCCGCATGACGCCGAAAATCAGCGACAAGCCGGCGGCGAACATGGCGTAGAGCCCGCCCACCAGCACGCCCTGCAGGATGACGTTGGTCCACTCCATTACGCCCTGCCTTCTCCCTCCCCCCACCCGGGTCGGGCTTGCGCGCACCCGGGTGCAGGCTTGTTGGGGGAGGGTCGGGGTGGGGTGTCGGGAGGCGACGTGACCGCGACGAGGCCCACGACTGCGATGATGCTCGAGTTCAACGTCACGACCCCCACCCCTACCCCTCCCCACCAGGGGGAGGGGAAAAGATCACACCCCGAAATACGCCGCGGCGATCTGCTCGCGCGTCAAATCTTTCGCCGCGCCGGCGAGCGCGACGCGACCCTCCTGCAGGCAATAGACGCGCTGCGCCGCCTTGAGCGCCTGGACGATATCCTGCTCGACCACGACGATCGAGGTCCCGGCGCCGAGGATCGCCGGCAGCCGGGCATAGATGTCGCGCACCACGATCGGCGCCAAGCCCAGGCTGATCTCGTCGCACAGCAGCAATTTCGGGTTCGCCATCAGCGCGCGGCCGATCGCGACCATCTGCTGCTGGCCGCCGGACAGCGCGGTAGAGGCAAGCTGCCGGCGCTCGGCCAGCACCGGAAACAATTCATAGATGCGCCGCAAATTCCACGGACCCGGCCGCCCGAGCTGGCCGCCGATCAGGAGATTCTCCTCGACGCTGAGCGACGCGAACAGTCCCCGCCCCTCGGGGACGAGCGCAATGCCGCGCCCCGCGACGGCATAAGCAGGCATGCCGCCGATCGGCGTGCCGTCGAAAACGATCGCGTCCGGCCGGGCGCGAATGAGCCCGGCAATGCTTTTCAGGAGCGCGCTTTTGCCGGCGCCGTTGGCGCCGATCACGGCGACGGCTTCGCCCGGCGCCACGTCGATCGAAACTCCGAACAAGGCCTGGATGTCGCCGTAAAAGGCATCGAGCGCCCGCACGGCAAGGAGCGGCGCGGCGGACGCTCCGGTCGGATCACGCATCGGCCTCGATCCCCAGATAGATTTCCGACACTTCCGGGCTGCGCAGCACCGTCGCCGGATCGCCCGCCGCGATGAAACCGCCGTTGTGCAGCACCAGCAAGCGATCGATGCTGGCGACCAGCGCATGCACGACGTGCTCGATCCAGATGATCGACACGCCGCCGCGCCTGATCTCGTGGATCAATTCGATCAGAGCGGAGCACTCGCGCTCGGTGAGCCCGCCGGCGACCTCGTCGAGCAATAGCACCCGCGGGTCGGTCGCGAGCGCGCGTGCCAGTTCGAGCCGTTTGCGGTCGAGCAGCGTGAGGCTACCCGCGGGGCGATTGGCCTTGTCGGCAAGCCCGCAACGATCGAGGATCTGCATACAGCGCTCATAGGCATCGCGTTCGCGCCGGCTGCCGCCGAATGCGGCGGCGACGACGAGATTTTCGAACACGCTCATGCCGCCGAACGGCAGCGGAATCTGGAACGAGCGTCCGATCCCGATGCCGCAGCGCCTTGCCGGCGGCATGCCGGTGATATCGTTGCCGGCGTAGAGCACGCGGCCGGCATCCGGCGCCAAGGTGCCGCTGATGATGCCGAACAAAGTGGTCTTGCCGGCCCCGTTCGGCCCGATGATGCCGAGCGCTTCGCCTTCGCCGAGATTTAGATCGATGGCCTCGGCGATCACGATCGCCCCGAACCGTTTCGAGATTTTTTCGAGTGCCAAAATCGGCGTGACGGTCGAGGTAACTGTCGGCGCGGGCATCGGATCATCCGGCCGCTTGGCCGGCCTTGGCGCCATGAGCCTTGGCGCCATGAATTGCGGCCCAAATCTTATAGGCCGTGGCCGGCATGGTTATGTCCTGCACGTCGTAATCGCGCAAGGCGTCGAGGATGGCGCTCGTCACGGCCGCGGGCGCCGCCGTGGTGCCGCCTTCGCCGCCGGCCTTGATGCCGAGCGGATTGGTGGGCGAGAGCACCTCGGCGATCCCGGTCGCGAACGACGGCAGGCCGTCGGCGCGCGGCATGCCGTAATCGAGCAGCGAGCCGGTCAAGGGCTGGCCGGAATCGGCATCCAGATAAACCTGTTCCCATAAGGCCTGGCCGACGCCTTGCGCGATCGCGCCATGGGTCTGACCATGCACGATCAAGGGATTGATGCAGCGGCCGACGTCGTCGATCGACGCATAGCGCGTGATCGTCGTCGCGCCGGTGTCGGGGTCGATCTCGACTTCGCAGACCGCGGTGCCGTTGGGGAATACCGGCTCGTGCATCTCATTGTCGGTGACGACGGCGATGCCGTCCTTGAGCGCGTCCGGCAGTTGATGCCGCGCCGCCTCGCTCGCCAGTTCGAGAAAGTCGAAGCTGCGGTTGGTGTCGCGCGAGACGAACCGGCCGTCGGCGAATGACACGCTCTCCGGCGCCGAGCCCATGACGACCGCGGCGATGGCCTTGCCCCTGGCGATCAGATCGACGGCCGCCTTGGAAAACACCGTCGCGGCATGGCGCATCGAACGGCCCGAATGGGTGCCGCCGCCGGCACGCACCACATCGGTATCGCCGAGAATGATGCGGACGCTCTCGACCGGCACGGCAATGAGATCGGAAACGACTTGCGCGAAGCTGGTCTCATGCCCCTGCCCTGACGGCTGCGTGCCGATGACGACATCGACGTGGCCCTCGGGCTGCACTTTGATCCGCGCCTGTTCGCGCGGCGCGCCGATCGAGGATTCGACGTAATTCGCAAGCCCGATGCCGAGCAGTCTGCCGCGCCGCGCCGCCTCGCGCCGGCGCGCCGGAAAACCCTTCCAGTCGGCGATTTCCATCGCCCAGTCCATGTTCTCTTCGTAGCGCCCGCTGTCGTAGAGCATGCCGACGGCGTTGCGGTACGGCATGGCATCCGGCGGCACCAGATTCTTGCGTCGCAGCGCGATGCGGTCGACGCCGAGCCGATCTGCTGCGGCATCGACGAGGCGCTCGATGGCATAGGTCACTTCCGGCCGGCCGGAACTGCGATAGGCCTGGGTCGGCATGGTGTTGGTGTAGACGGCGACGGCGCGCAGCGTCGCCGCCGGAATGGCGTAGGAGCCGGGGATGAGACCCGCTCCCTTGCTCAGCGGCGACAGCGAGACGCAGCGCGCGCCGACATTGCTGATATTGGTGGCGCGCATCGCCAGGAAGCGGCCGTCGGCGTCGAGCGCCAGCTCGACTTTGGTCACCAGATCGCGGCCCTGGTAATCGCTGAGGAAGGCTTCCGATCGCGTCGCGGTGTATTTCACCGGGCGGCCGAGCTTTGCCGACGCCCACAGCACCAGGCCGAATTCGACGAACACGCGATTGCGCGTGCCGAAATTGCCGCCGACATCGTGGGAGAGAACGCGCAAGGACTCAGGCGGAATGCCGAGCACCGTAGCGAGTTCGTTTTTCTGCCGCACGGCGCCACCGGAGCCGGCATAGAGCGTATAGCGGCCGGTCGCGCCGTCGTAATTGCCGAGCGCTGAGCGCGGCTCCATCGGCACGCCGGTGACGCGGCCGATGTGAAAGTCTCTGGCGACGACATGCGCCGCGCGTGCAAACGCCGCTTCGGTCGCCGTCACGTCGCCGAACTCGGTATCGACCAACACATTGCCGGGGACTTCGTCCCATACGAGCGAGGCACCGGGCTGCATCGCGTCTTCGGAGTGCAGCACGAACGGCAATTCCTCGTAGCGCACCTCCACCGCTTCGGCAGCATCCATCGCCTGCGGCTTGGTTTCAGCCACCACCATGGCGACGGCTTCGCCGACATGGCGAACTTTGTCGGCTGGCAGCAGAACATGCGGGCCGATGAACACGGCGCCGCCGCCCGGCGCGGCAAGCTTCATGTCGAATTTGGTCTTCGGCAGCGGATCGTGCGGAATGGGCTCGAGATGATCGGCCGCGACATCGGCGCCGGTGAAGACGCCGAGCACGCCCGGCATCGCATTCGCCCGCGCCGTATCGATGGCGGCGATCCGGGCATGCGGATAGGGCGAACGCACCATCACCGCATAGGCCTGGCCGTCGAGATTGAAGTCGTCGGTGAATCGGCCTTGGCCCGTGGTGAGCCGCACGTCTTCCTTGCGCGGCATGGGCTTACCGATGAAGCGGTAGCCGGTTTCGTCCGGTCTTGTGTTGTCGTCCATCGGGGTCCGCTGGCGGTTGGTGACTGGCTGCGTGACTTACTACGCCCCGCAAAAATTCTTGTCATCCATATGCTTGCGCGCGAAAGGCCCACGCGGCTCAATGACAACAGAGCTCAACCTCGCCGGGTGTTTGCGCGGTGAAAGTGCGGGACGTGATAAATTGATGCGCTACGCGGTGGTCATCGAAAAGGCGGAGAGCAACTACTCGGCCTACGTGCCGGACCTGCCCGGCTGCGTCGCCACCTGAGCGACCATTGCCGAGGTCGAAGCCGAAATCCGCGACGCGATCCGCTTCCATATCGACGGCCTCAAGGCCGACGGTTGCGCCGTGCCGGGACCAACAAGCATCGCGGAATACATGGAGGCCTAGCAACGGCTACATGTAGCCTCGATCGAGCCACGAGGTCGGTGCTTTTCTCAGCACTTTTCCCGGTGCTCACACGACCCCTTTAAATTCCTGCGCGCAATGCCGCACCCGGCGTTCGTCGACCTCGATGCCGAGTCCGGGGCGTTCCGGCACTTCGACGTGGCCCTGTTCGACGCGCAGCGGCTCTATGGCGACATCCTCGGCAAGGCCTTGGTTGGTCACGGTCAAGCCCCAGGCGATCGCCGGCGCCACGGCGGCGACATGCACCGCCGCGGCCGAGGCGATGCTGGATTCGCCGGTCTTGCAGGAAATATTGACGCTCATGCCGAGTTGGTCGCACAGCCGGCAGGCATCGAGCACCGCGCGCAACCCGCCGAGTTTTATCGCTTTGAGGCTGACGCCGCGCGCGGCCCCCCGCGCGTGATGCCGCTCGATATCGTCGCGCGAATGGATGCCCTCGTCGGCACCGATCGCGATCCGGGTCGCACCGGCGATGCGCGCCATCGCATCGAGCTTATGGGCGTCGACCGGCTGCTCAAAAAAGTCGAGCTCGCAATCGGCGAGCGCGCGCACATAGGCAAGGGCGTCGTCGACGGTAAATCCCTGATTGGCGTCGGCCGAAACGAGACAGCGATCGCCGCGCCCGGTTGCCAGGTGCCCCTTGAGCGCGGCGCAGAGGCTTCGCGTCCGCGCGGCATCCGCTTGCGGAGTGGCGAGCCCGACCTTGATCTTGAAGGCGCGATAGCCGGCAGCCCAGCGCGCCTGCGCCTCGCGCAGATCGGCGGCTTCGTCCTGCGATCCGATGACGGCAAGAACCGGGATGCGGCTGCGCAGCTTTTTGCCAAGGAGCGCATAGACCGGACGGCCGGTGGCGCGGCCGACCAGATCGTGCAGCGCCGTTTCGATTGCCGCCTTGGCGGCGCTGTTGCCGAACATGCGCTCGTCCATCGCCGCCGTCGCGCCTGAGAAATCGTCGGCGCGGCAACCCCGCAGGCTGGGCGTCATATGCTCCACCGCCGCCATCATGCTGGCGACGGTTTCCCCGGTCATGGTCGGCGCGGACGCCGCCTCGCCCCAGCCGAAAACGCCGTCCTCGGCTTCGATGCGCACCAGTACATTGTCGGCCCGCGCCACGGTCTCGCCCGCCATTTGCACCGGCTTCTTCATCGGCAGGCCGATCGCGATGGGCTCGATCGCCTTGATTTTCACGGCGTTCCTCGGGGCTTGCGATGGCGCAGTCAGCGGCGTGCGAGCGTGGCGGTGGCCGATGCGGGAATTGTAGCGGGAGCCGCCGCTTGGCGACAAGCGGTGGCTAGCGCCTTGGGCGCCAAAGCCTTGGGCGCCGCCGGCCGGCGCCTGTTTCGAAATCACTCGGCGGCGATACGGTGCGCCATCTCGACATCCAGGCTGTCGTGCAGCGCGTCCGTCGAACCGCCGCTGCGGGACCCGACCGAGGGCTTGATCGCGCGGCTGATGTAATAGGAGCTGAACAGGCATTCGTTCATCTCGACATGTTCGGCGACGGCTGCGAGTTCCTTCCAAGGCTGGATCAACGGATTGCCGAGCATGGTGTGCCGCATCAGCCAGACGCTGAACGGCAGCAGGAATTTCGCCGCCGGCCCCGACGGCAGCTTCGCATCCATGATGACAAGCCGGCCGCCCGGACGAAGCTGCTCCCAGGCCCGCCGCAGCACCGCGCGGTGATGCGGCATGGTATTGTAGGACAGGCTGAACAACACGCCGTCGAGCGGCTGAGGCGCGCGGTAATCCGCGGCGTCGCACTCCACCAGTCTGACATTGCGCCAATGCTGGGCGTCGCACCGCGCCCGCGCCCGCCGCAGCATGCCGGGCGAAATATCGACACCGTAGATTTTTCCCGCCGATCCCACGGCTGCCCGCAGGTAAGGCAGGCTATTGCCGGTGCCGCATCCGATCTCGAGCACGTTATCGCCGCGGCTCAAGCCGAGGTGATCCACAGCCTGCCGCCGCAGATCGCGCGGCAGGAAGAACATCCGATCAAAGAACGGAATCAAGCGCGCAATATGGTCGTAGCGCCGACTGACCGTCGGACGGTCGCAATCTACCCACTGAACTGTCACGGTATCGCCCCCCGGCGTCCCGATACTAATCCTGGCGCCTCGGCCCGCCCGAATTGGCCGGCCGCAGCGTCGCCTTATTTAGACCGGGTCTTGGTACCCATGTTGATACGCATCAATTATAGCGGGCGAGATGTCATTTGGACGCATCTGTGCCGGGAACGGTTAATTTCGGCCATTGCATCCCCCCGCCCGCCGCCGGCGGCTTATCTGGCTTCCCGGAATTGGGCCGATGGCGAGACGGCAGCCATAATGCCATCAAATCGTCATGGCATCAAACCGCCGGCTTAGCCCTATGGCGAAGCGATCCGCGGGGCGTTAAGCATGACGCGCGGAACTTTTCAGGAGTTCGAATATGCGAACGAAATTTGTCGCTGTCGTCGCGGCACTTTTGCCCCTGGTGGCGCCCGGCTCTGCGGTGAGCGCCGACCTCACGCCGGCGGGGCTGTGGCAGGCCGTCGACGACGATACCAAACAGCCGACCGGCTGGTTCCTGATCAGCGACCACGACGGCGCCTATAACGGCATCATCGCGAAGATGTTTCTAAAGCCCGGCGAGGACCCGAACGCCGTATGCGACCAATGCAAGGATGACCGTCACGATCACCCCTGGCTGGGGCTCGAATTGATCCGCGGCATGCGGCCCGACGGCGAAGACAAATATGCCGGCGGCACGATCCTCGATCCGCGCGACGGCAAGATCTACAAGGCCACGATGAAGGTCACGCCGGACGGCCAGACGCTGGTCGTGCGCGGCTATATCGGCATCGAATTGTTGGGCCAGAATCAGTATTGGACACGATTGCCGGATTCCGCCTACAGCATGCTCGATCCTGCGATCAACCCAAACCCGGCGGTCAATCCCGGTTCGGCGGCGGCAGCCAAGGCCGCCGGCAAGCATCCGCCGGCACAGCGCCCGCAAAACTCCGCCGGACGATAAAGGGCGCTCGTTTTTCGTTTGCGCATGATCTAATCCGAAAACCGGTCTCCACCCCCGGATCAAGTCCGGGGGCGGGCATTTTCGGGATCATGCTCTACGCGGTCGGCGGCTGCTCGCGCGGCTTGCCCATCAGGATCGGCTGGAACAGCGCGGCTGCCGCCATCGTCGTGAGCAGCGAGATCGCCAACAGCTTGCCCATGCTCGACGTGCCTGGATGGCTGGAAAACCACAGGCTGCCGAACGCCGTCGCCGTGGTCAGCGCGCTGAACGTCACCGCCCGCGTCAACACCGATTGCAACAGGTTGGTCTGCCCTTCGCGCCACGCCATGATGTAATAGATTTTGAACGCGACGCCGACGCCGAGCAAGAGCGGCAGCGCGATGATGTTGGCGAAGTTGAGCGGCATGTCGATCAACACGCAGATTTCGAGCGTCACGACCCCGGCCAAGAGCAGCGGAACCAGCGTCAGCAGCACGTCGCTGATCCGGCGCAGCGTGATGAACAGCAGGATGCCGATGGAAACGAGCGCGCAAGCGCCGGCCTCGATGAAGGCGGACACCACGGCGCGGCGCGCTTCCAGGATCGAAATCGGTCCTTCGGTCGCATCGGGGGCTATCGACTGAACGGCGCTCGCGAAGGCTTGCAGCGTCGCATTGTCGTTGGCGTCGCCGGATGGCGCGACATCGATGCGCGCATGGCCGTCCGGCGTCACCCACTGCCGCGTCAGATCGGCGGGAAGATTGGCGCGGCTCACTTCCTGCGCCTTGAACAGATTGCGCAGATCGTCGAGCGCCGTGCGCAAGGGCTGCACGAAGACCGTTTCGGCACGTTGCCGCACGGCCGGATCGACCTTGGCCAGCGCCGCCATTGCCGTCGCCAGGCGCCGCGCCGCCACCGCCCCGTTGCCATTGCCGGCGCCGGCGAGCCGGTTGAGCACGTCGATCGTGGAATTGATCATGCTGACGCTCTGCGCGTCGGTCGACGGCGCGCTCGCCGCGGTCGGGTTGAGCGCCGGAACCAGGGTCTTGGCGGCATTGGCGATCAGCGGCAGTTTTTGCTCTTGGTCCGCCGGGATCAAGCTCGACAAAGTGACGACGCGGCTGACCTGCGGCAGAACGCGCAACTTCGCCGCCACCTGGTCCGCCGCGGCGAGCGACGGCTCCAACACCTGGATGTCGTTGGCGCCGCTTTCGGGATCGTTCTTCAGCTCGAGATAGGTCGCGACCGATTCCGCCTTGGGGCTGCGCAGATTGATCGGATTGAAATCGAAGTGCAGCCAGAACAACAGCGGCAATCCACCCGCGACGACCAGTCCGGTCGCGACCAGGATGGGGATGCGATGGCGGGCGAGGAAGCGATCGACCGGCGCCAGCACGGCATAGCCGAGCTGGTGCGGCTCGCGCGGCGGCTTGAGCACGCTCAAGAGCGCCGGCAGGAGCGTGATGCTGGTGGCGAAGGCGATCAGCATGCCGAAGCCGGCAATGAGGCCAAGTTCGGAGACGCCTTTGTAGACCGTCGGCAGGAACGACAAAAAGCCCGCCGCGGTCGCGAGCGCCGCGAGCGTGAGCGGCGCGCCGGCGCGGGTAGCGGCCTGCAACAAGGCGCCGCGCAGATCGTCGGATTCGTAGCGCTCGGCGCGGTAGCGGACGCTGAACTGAATTCCGAAATCGACGCCGAGGCCGACGAACAGCACCGCAAAATAGACCGAAATCAGATTGAGCGTGCCGACCATCAACATGCCGACCGCGGCGGTGATCGAAAGCCCGACGACGAGGCTGACGAAGACCGCGAGAATGATGCGCAGCCAGCGCAACGCCAGCCAGAGAATGACAAGCACGACGGCGATCGTCACCACACCATTGAGTACGGCGTTCTCCTTGATGGTGGCGAATTCCTCGTCGGCCATCGGCACCGGGCCGGTCAGGCGCACGCGCGCCTGATATTTCGAGGCAAAATCGAGATCGGCGGCGGCCTTACGAATGGCATCGGTCGCCCGCAGTCCGGGCTCGAGCTCGGAATAGTCGAGGGCGGCGCGAATTTCGAGGAAGCGAAGCCGATCGTCCGGCGTGGCAGCATGGCCCTGTGCCAGTTCGTGCCAGGAAAATGTCGCCTTCTGTCCCGCATTCACCTTCTCGATCGCATCGGCGGCAAGCGTCATCGGCCAGGTCATGTTGTCGAGCGTGACCTGGCCGCCCTGGACGCCGAGCAGACCGAATTGCAGCACCTGGATGACGCCGCGCAGCGTCGAATCCCCGGCAAGCACCTGCACCAGGCGCTGCGCCTGGGTCAGCATGGTCATTTGCGGGGCGAGATCGCCGACCGGTTCGAACAACAAGCCGTTCTGCGCAAAAAAGCTGCCGCCCTTCGGCTGGTCGATGGTTTGAAACAGCTCCTTCTGCTGCGACAAGCGCTGCACCAGCGCGCCGGTGGCCTCGTCGACCAGCTCCGGCGTCGGCGCATCGACCACGGCGACGATCAATTCATATTGCGGAAAGGCTTTCTCGATCGCCGCCTCGCGCTCCCGCCATGCCATATGCGCCGAAATGAGCTTATTGACGTCGGTCGTCATCGCGAAATGCGTGGCGGCGTACCAGGATGAAAGAATCGCGAGCAACAGCGATGCGGCGATCACCGGCCATGCATATTGCGCGCAAAAACCGACTGCGCGGACAACGAGGGCAGTGATCGTCTTCATGGGATGATCAGCGCAAGGGGGTGGTCAACGGGACGGAACGAGCGAGCAGGCCAAGCGTTTGGCGTCAAGAGAAAGGCGAAATGGAGGCGTATGCTTCCCGGCCGGTGGTTTTGCCTGTGCGGCTCTCAATGCCTGATCGGCAACAAAAGTGAAATCATTGAATATTTTCCTATATTCTCCACGGGTGCTGCGCCGGTAATCGAAATCCCGCAGCGTCGATCGGCGACGGCGCCAGCCGGACCGTTCAATTCCATGGCGGCAGGCTTGTCAAACGCGTTCGACAGGCTGGGCAACGGCGGCCAACCGCGAGACGATCAGACGCGACACGGACATGGGCGGCTGGACAAAGCGCCATATTTCCGCTCAATGGAGCCACTTTGCGGGGTATCGGGGTATGATTGTGCCGCTGCGACAATCGCTGTTTCGGCCGCACCCTCCCCGGTCCGGCCTTGATTGTAGCGGTTTTACAGCCAAGTAACTGGCAAGTAACTGGCAAATAACTGGGACAAACCGAACGCCACACGATTCATCTCGGTCGCACTCCCACGGCGCCAGCCGTAGTGAAACCGGCCACCGATAACGAGCCCATCCTCATCAACCGGCCTATCGACCCGGAGGTCTTATGAAAGTGATCCTCGCCCAGCCCCGCGGTTTCTGCGCCGGCGTGGTGCGCGCCATCGAAATCGTCGAACGGGCGCTGCAGAAATTCGGTCCGCCGGTCTATGTGCGTCACGAGATCGTGCACAACAAGCATGTGGTCGAGAGCCTCAAAGCCAAGGGCGCGCGATTCGTCGAGGAACTTTCCGAGGTCCCGCCCAATGCCGTCACGATTTTCAGCGCCCACGGCGTTGCCAAGAGCATCGAAGAGGAGGCGGCGGCCCGTACCCTGCCGGTGCTGAATGCAACCTGTCCGCTGGTCACCAAAGTGCACAACCAGGGCAAGCGCTATGTCGCCCAGGGGCGAAAGCTCATTCTGATCGGCCATGCCGGCCATCCGGAGGTCGAAGGCACCATGGGCCAGATCGCCGAGCCGGTGATGCTGGTCCAGACCGAAGCCGATGTCGCCAAGCTCGACATTCCGGCGAATACCCCGGTCGCCTATGTCACGCAGACGACACTCAGCGTCGACGACACCCGCGGCATCATCGCGGCGCTGCATCGACGCTTCAGCGATATCGTCGGCCCGGAGACCCGCGACATCTGCTATGCGACGCAGAACCGGCAGACGGCGGTCCGCGAACTCTCCAAGCTGGTCGACGTTATCCTGGTGGTCGGCGCGCAGAACAGTTCCAATTCCAACCGCCTGCGCGAGATCGGCGAGGAGGACGGCACGCCGAGCTATCTGATCGCGGACGGCAGCGAGCTCAATCCGGATTGGTTCCGCACCGCGCAGACCGTCGGCATCACGGCAGGCGCGTCGGCGCCGGAAATCCTGGTCGAGGACGTGATCGACGCATTGCGCCGGCTCGGCCCGGTCCATGTCAGTCAATTGGCCGGCCGCCAGGAAACCATCGAGTTCCGCTTGCCGCCGGAATTGACCGACGGCGAGACGGCGGGACGCGTAACAGCAAAGGTTTGAACCGCAAATCTCGAACGCCAAGTCGGACCGGCGCATCTGACCTGCAAATCTCGTCGACGCCTTCCGATTTGCACGCCATTCGGCGACAACAACGCACAGACGAACAACGCACAGACAAAAGGATAACGGTCTTGGGTGTATCTCTGCGACAAAAGGCGAAAGTCGGCGCCTATGTGCTGCGTCAGCGTTTGGCGGGACGCAAGCGCTATCCGCTGGTGCTGATGCTGGAACCCCTGTTCCGCTGCAATCTGTCCTGCTTCGGCTGCGGCAAGATCGATTATCCCGACGCCATACTCAACAAGCGCCTGTCGGTTCAGGAGTGCCTCGACGCCGTCGACGAATGCGGCGCGCCGATGGTCGCCATTCCCGGCGGCGAGCCGCTCATTCACAAGGAGATCGGCGAGATCGTCAAAGGCATCGTGGCGCGCAAGAAATTCGTCTCGCTGTGCACCAACGCGCTGTTGCTGGAAAAGAAGCTCAATCTGTTCGAGCCGTCGCCTTATCTGTTCTTCTCCGTGCATCTCGACGGCATCAAGGAACATCACGACAAGTCGGTGTGCATGGAAGGCGGCTTCGACAAGGCGGTGGCGGCGATCAAGGCCGCGCAGGCCAAGGGCTTTGCCGTCAACGTCAATTGCACCATCTTCGACGGCCATCCGGCCGAAGACATCGCCAAATTTCTCGACCTGACGGAAGCGCTCGGCGTCGGCGTTTCGATCTCGCCCGGCTACGCCTATGAGCGGGCGCCGGACCAGCAGCACTTTCTCAATCGCAGGAAGACCAAGGAACTGTTCCGCAAAGTCTTCGCGCTCGGCAAGGGCAAGCGCTGGAATCTCACCCATTCCAGCATGTTCCTCGACTTCCTCGCCGGCAATCAGGAATTCCATTGCACGCCCTGGGGCATGCCGACGCGCAACGTCTTCGGCTGGCAGAAGCCGTGCTATCTGCTCGGCGAAGGCTACGCCAAGACGTTCACCGAATTGATGGAGACGACGGACTGGGACGCCTACGGCACCGGAGCTTACGAAAAATGCGCCAACTGCATGGCGCATTGTGGCTACGAGGCGACCGCCGCCGACGCCATGATGAAGCACCCGCTCGAAGCGCTGATGATCGGGCTGCGCGGTATCAAGACCGAAGGCGAAATGGCGCCGGAGATTTCGATCGAAAATCAACGCCCGGCGCAATTCATATTCGACGGCCAGGTGCAGCAGAAGCTTTCCGAAATGCGTGCCAACGAGGCGCGGGAGAAGGCCACGAAGGCGGCATAGACGTCGGCCGGTGCGGCGCAGTTATTCGTCATTCGGGGGCGGCCCGCAGGGCCGCGCCCGGAATCCATAATCACAGCACGTGGAATAGCGAAGACCGGTGCCGCCTCGCAGAGCGGAGGTTATAGATTTCGGGCTCGCGGGCGAAGGCCCGCGCCCCGGAATGACGACTACATCCCCCCGGCGTCGCTCAACTACGCCGCCTTCACTCGCAGCGTCGGAATTTTGCTCACATCCTCTTGGCGCTCGGCATGCCAGGTATCGTAAGCGCCCTGCATGCGCACCCAGACCGCGGCGCCGTCGCCGAACAGCTTGCCGAGCCGAACCGCGATCGACGGCGAGACCGGCTTCCTTTCGCGCAAAATGTCATAGAGATGCTGGCGCGAAATGCCGAGCAGTTGCGCGATCTCGGACTTGGTCCGCCCCGTCGCCGGAATCGCATCCTCCCGCAGCAGGGCGCCGGGATGCGTCGGACAGCGCGCCGGATTACGCTTGGCGACATGAGCCATGATTGGTCTCCTCAGTGATATTGCTCAAGCATCCTCACACATTGCTGTCCTGCTGCTCCATGCGGAACTTGATGGCCTCGACCGGATCGGGCGGATCCATCGGAAAATGCTCGGCCTCGTAGGCATCGATCAGCGTTGCCAGCACATCGAGACAATCGCCGTCTCGCGTGCCATTTTTCGCGCCCCATAACCGCTCGACTTCGGAGAGAGCTTTCTCGTAGTCCGCCGGCGTAAGAATTGGCTTCAAATCATTTTTCATGTTCAATAGGTCTCCCAATTATTATCCGTCGCCCTTCGAAGGCCGCTTTGCGGCCGCCTCAGGATGACGGGGAACATCACATCCCCCACGCCACGCTCCGTGTATTGCCGCGCCTGAGATTGCGGTAGCGCGCCAGCGCCCAGAGCGGGAAGAATTTCGCGTAACCGTGGTAGCGCAAATAGAACACGCGGGGAAAACCCGTGGCAGTGTAGCGCGGTTCGTCCCAGAAGCCGTCGGCGCCTTGGTGGTCGGCGAGGTATTTGATGCCGCGGGCGACGGCCGGATGATCGACGTCGCCCGCGGCCATCAAGCCGAGCAGCGCCCATGCGGTCTGCGAGGCGGTCGACGGCGCCTTTTCGTAGCCGCGATAATCGAGCTTGTAGCTCGAACCGTCCTCGCCCCAGCCGCCGTCCGCATTCTGGATCGCGGCAAGCCATTCCACGGCCTTGCGCATTTCCGGCGCGTCGCCCGCGACACCTGCTGCATTGAGCGCGCAGAGCACCGACCAGGTGCCGTAGATGTAATTCATGCCCCAGCGGCCGTACCAGGAGCCGTCGGCAAGTTGCGTCCGGCGCAGATAGGCGATGGCGCGCTTGAGCACTTCATCCTCCCCCGCTGCGCGGGGGAGGACGCCAAGCTGCGCCAGCATCGACACGCAGCGCGCGCTCACATCCTCGGTCGGCGGATCGAGCAGCGCGCCGTGATCGGCGAACGGGATATTGTTGAGATAATGAAACTCGTTGTCGGCATCGAACGCGCCCCAGGCGCCGTTCTCGCTCTGCATGCCGAGAATCCACTCCTTCGCGCGCGCCAGGCTGTCGCGAAAGCGTTCTTGTCCGGAAAGATTTTGCACCCGGTCCATCGCCATGGCGACGACGGCGGTGTCGTCGACATCCGGATAATGCGGATTGGCGTATTGGAACGCCCAGCCGCCGGGCCGCAGCTGCGGCCGGCGCGCGATCCAGTCGCCGCGCAGGTCGAGCTCCTGCATCGGCACCAGCCAATCGAGGCCGCGCGTGGCCTCTGCCACCGCACGCTCGCCGCCGACTTCCAGCAGCGTGTGACAGACGAGCCCGGTGTCCCAGATCGGCGACACGCAGGGCTGGCAATAGGCTTCGTGGTCGTGCACCACCAACAGTTTCTCGACCGACTTGCGGGCGACCGCGCGTTGCGGGTGGCTTTCCGGATAGCCGAGCGCGTCGAACATCATCACGCAGTTCGCCATCGCCGGGAATATGGCGCCGAGCCCGTCCTCGCCGTTGAGCCGCTCGCCGACCCAGGCGACCGCCGCATCGAAGGCGCGCTGCCGCGCCTTTTTCGGGAAGTACGGCTCGGCGGCGCGCAACAGATTGTCGACGCCGCGGAAGAACCAGAACCACGACGCCTTCTGCTGCGGCGCTTTCGGCGCCGGGCCGAGCGTGCCGGGGGATTTCAGAAAAAGCTCGTCGATGCGCACGCCCTTGCTGTTGCGGGCGCGTGGCTTCTTCGCCATCAGCACCAGAAGCGGAACGATGACGGTCCGGCTCCAGTACGAAATCTTGTCGAGATGGAACGGAAACCATTTCGGCAGCAACATGATCTCGACCGGCATCATCGGCACCGCGCGCCACGGCACGAAGCCGAACAAAGCGAGCATGATCCGCGTGAACACATTGGCGCGCTCGGCGCCGCCCTTGGCGCGGACCGCTTCGCGGGCGCGCCGCATGTGATCGGCATCGACGGAATCGCCGATCATCTTCAGGGCGAAATAGGCCTTCACCGTCGCGCTGATGTCGACATCGCCGTCGGCGAACAGCGGCCAGCCGCCGTGCGCGCCCTGGATGCGGCGCAGATAGGCGGCGATCTTGGCCTCGAGCGCGGCATCGACCGGCTCGCCGAGATAGTGGCGCAGCAGCACGTATTCGGCGGGAATGGTGGCGTCGGCTTCGAGTTCGAAGACCCAATGGCCGTCGGCGCGCTGGCGCGAGAACAGCGCCTGCGTCGCCGCATCGATACGGCGGTCGAGATCGAGAGCGAGTTCTTTGGTCGGCGCTTCGGTGATGGCTTCGGTCATGGCTTCGGTGATGGCTTCTGACATGGGCGATTTGTCGGTGGCGACGGCATTCAGCGGCGGGCAATGAGTTCAGCGGCGCGATTGCCGGAGCGGATGGCACTTTCGATTGTTGCGGGCAAGCCGGTAGCGGTCCAGTCGCCGGCGAGCGCGAGATTGCGCCAGGCGGTCTCGGCGGGCGGCCGCAGCGCATCCTGCGCCGGCGTCGCGGCGAAAGTGGCGCGCCGCTCGCGCACGATTTGCCAGGGCGGCAGCGCCGGCCCGAGCCCGGTGAGACGCGCCACCTCGCTCCAGATCGTCCGCGCCAGTTCGTCGCGCGGCGTCTGAATCAGGCGATCGCCGGCACTGACGGTCACCGACAAGCGGCCGGGAAAGGCGAACAGCCATTCGACCGAGCCGTTGAGCACGCCGAGGAGCGGCGGCTGAGCGGCCGGCGGCTCGACACGGAAATGCGCATTGACGATGGCGCGGAATTCGGTCGGCACGGCAAGACCGCGAACGAGCGAGGCGGCGATGTAAGGCGGCACGGCGAGAATGACGGCATCGCCGTCCGCCAGCGCTATGGTCTCGTCGCCGAAGTCGAGCGCCTCGACCCGCGCGACGCCGAATTGGAACGCGCGCAATTGATGCTCGAAGCGCACGGCCACGCCGCGCTTTTGCAACAAGCCGAGCGCCGGCTCGATCAGCGTCGCGCCGAGCCCGTCGCGCGCGATCAGCGGCCGGCAGGCACGGCCGCCGGCGGCGAGCGTCTCGCGGATCACCGCGGCCGCAAGCTTCGCCGAACCTTGCGCCGGCTCGATATTGAGCGCCGCGAGCAAGAGCGGCTCGACCAGCCGTTTGTAGAGCGCGCCGTCGCAGGCGATGACCTCGCCGACCGTCCTTCCCGAAGGCGGGACAAGCAAGCGCGCCAGCGCGGCATAATCGAGCGCCCGCGTGCCCGGCACGCGCCGGGCGGGATCGAAGATCCAGAACGGCAGCCGGCCGTCGTTGAGGCGGAGCGTCCAGCGTTGCCCGGACTCGAGATCGGCAAAGCCGAACTCCGCATGCGCCGGACCGACCAGCCGCTCGGCGGCGCCGATGTCGCGGGCATAGCCGAGCGCTGAGCGATTGCCGGAGAGCAAGAGATGGTTGCCGTTGTCGATCACCATGCCGACCGAGGCGTCGTGATAGGAACGGCAACGGCCGCCGGCAAACGCCGTGGCCTCGTGCACGATGACCGTTTCGCCGCGCGCCGTGAGCTTGAGCGCGGCGGACAATCCGGCAAGGCCGGCGCCGATGATGTGGACTGTCTTGGTCATCGCCGCAATGGCATCACAGGAGATTGCGCAGCACGATCAGAAGAAATCGCGTGCGCGGCAGATGAACGCGCTCGCGCGGCGGCGCAAAGCCACGCGCGATCAGCGCATCGAGGATCAGGCGATAGGCCGCGCCCATGATCCGCGGCGCCCGCACCGTGCGGCGCGGACTCACCGCCATGATCGCGGTCGCCTGTTCGAATTCGGCTTGCGCCAGCGCGACGATGGCCGCGCAGGCCTTGCCGATCGCCGGGTCGGCGACGGCCGCGGCCGGCTCGCGCGTTGTAATCCCGGCGGCCAGCAATTCTTCGCGCGGCAGATAAAGCCGCCCCAGCGCCGCATCCTCGTCGAGGTCGCGCAATATATTGGTGAGCTGAAGCGCCCGGCCGAGATGGTGCGACAGCGCAAGGCCCGCCTGCCGTTCCATCCCGAACACCCGCACCGAGAGCCGGCCGACCGCGCACGCGACGCGGTCGCAGTACAGATCAAGCGTCGCCCGATCGGGAGCGCGGATATCGGCAAGGACGTCCATTTCCATGCCGGCGATGACGGCAAGAAAATCGCCGCGATCGAGATCGAAGGCGCGCACCGCCTGCGCCAGGCCGGCAAGCTGCGGCGGGGCCGAGCCGGCATAGAGCGCAGCGATTTCGCTGCGCCATTGTTCGAGCGCCTCGAGTCGTGGCTCGCGCGGACCGGGATCGTCGGCGATATCGTCGACGGCGCGGCAGAACGAGTAGATTTCGAACATCGCCTCGCGCTGGGGACGCGGCAGGATGCGCATCCCGTTGTAGAACGAGCTGCCGGAAGCGCGCTCGGCGGCCTGGGAGGGCTTGTTCACTTAAGCGCCCCGCGGCTTTTGGGAGGTGGCAAAAAAACGCCGGCCGAGCCGGCGCGAAGCGCCGCTCAGGATGCCGAACAGCGTCAGGCCGGCGACGGCGGGCAGCCCCAGATGCACGCGTTCGGCCAACGGATCCCGCGACCGCAACAGCCGCGTCAGGCGATGCGCCAAGGTGTTGATGACGGCGACTTCGAGGCCGAGGCGGGCGTCGTGGATCATGACGGCGAAGTCGTCGCTTTCGCTCAACAGGCGCTCGGTCCGCGCGGCGAGCCGATGCAGGCAATCGAGCAACTCGGGCGACGCGCGGTCGCCGCCGAGCGCGGCGACGGCGCTGCCGCTCGCGGCGAGCGCGTCCTGCGGAATATAGACCCGGTCGAGGTTTTGATAATCGGCCTTGCAATCCTGCAGATGATTGATGATTTGCAGCGCGGCGCACAGCGCATCGTTCCGCGGCCAGACCGCGCGGCTTTCGCCGTGCACGTCGCAGACGAAGCGGCCGACCGGCATCGCCGAGAGAGCGCAATAGGAAATCAGATCGTCCCAGTCGGCATAGCGCAACTTGGTGACGTCGAGCTTGAACGCGGCAATGAGGTCGTGCGCGTGCTTGGCCGGCAGACCGCGCGCGGCGAGCGCGGTGCGCAGCCGCACCGCGACGGCGTCGTCGGCATTGGTGCCGTCAAGACCCGCTTCCAGCCGATCGAGCAGATCGAGCTTCTCGGCCGGCGCGAGCGTCGCATGATCGGCGATGTCGTCGGCGGTGCGCACGAAATCGTAGAAGGCGAGAATCACATCGCGGTGGCGGGGATGGATGAGGAACGACGCCACCGGGAAGTTCTCGTCCCGATGGCCCTTGCCGGAGCGCCAATCATTGGCGCCGTTCCTGGTGGCGCCGTTCTTAGTGGCGTCGTCTTTAGCGGCGTCATTCATCGCAGTCCCGAAACATTGGCAATTCTTAGACGTTAGCTTGGGCGCGGCCTTTCCCCATGGCGCCGCGCCCGCGGCCATGCTGATAGGCGGAATCGACGGTAAACGCCATATCGATCGCGGCAATCTCCGGTCGCGCGGC